>JAEEGL016459050.1_pt1 | contig 22369 bp, 17 predicted proteins | sample 9134231 | NCBI WGS metagenome assembly JAEEGL01 (sample SAMN16246548, study PRJNA631951) | gut metagenome | biome: gut microbiome; feature: rumen; material: fiber-attached | host: Bos | place: Iran: Karaj | collected 2018-10
ACAAGATTGGACCAAATGGCGTCATAAATATGATGATGTTTTACAAACTGATAAGGATGCTTATGTTGCCATAGAAACAATGCTTTTGAGTCTTAATGACCCGTATACAAAATTTTTATCTCCTGATGATTTTGAAGAAGAGGGTAGTGCTATAAGCGGAACTTTAAAAGGTATCGGGATACAAATTAGCGTAAAAGACGGAAAACTGCTTGTTGTTTCTCCTATTGAAGAAACTCCCGCTGCAAAAGCAGGTTTGAAAGCTAATGACCATATACTTGAAATTGACGGAAGAAAAACAAATGGTATGACCGTAAAAGATGCAGCTGATTTAATCAGAGGTGAAGAAGGTACAAAAGTAAAATTACTCATAGAGCGTAACGGAAAAAATTTAGTATTTAATGTTCCTCGTACCGAAATAAAATTAAAAGCAATATCTACTATTCCGTCAAATCATTTTCAATTGGATCCAAAAGTCGGATATATAAGAATTAGCACATTTATGAATAAAAGTACTTCGCAGGAGTTTTCAGAAGCTCTTGAAAAGCTCGGTTCTAAAAGCGGATACATAATTGATTTGCGTTCAAATCCGGGCGGACTTTTGTCTAATGCAATATTTATGTCCGATATGCTTTTAAAAGGCGGTACAATAGTCAGTACTGTTGATAGAGAAGGGTATAAAGAAACAACAAGAGCTATGAAAAGAATAGTTACTAATAAACCTATTGTTGTCCTTATCAACGGTGGCAGTGCCAGTGCAAGTGAAATTTTTAGCGGAGCATTAAAGGATAACGGCAGAGCTACTCTTGTAGGAGAAAAAACTTTCGGTAAAGGCTTGGTACAAGAAATTAATAAGTTATCTGGCGGAAGCGGACTAAATATAACTACTCAAAAATATTTGACTCCGAACGGAACAGATATTAATAAAAAAGGTATTACCCCTGATGTGGAAATAAAACTTACCGAAGAAGATGTTAATAATGAAAATGATGTACAACTGAAAAAAGCGCAGGAAGTACTTTTGAAAAAGATAGCAGCATTTAATATGCAAAATTCATAAAAAAATTTATAAAATATAGCAATTTTAGATTTGTTCCTTTTTATTATAAATAATTCAAATAAAAAGGAACTTTTTTATTTAGAATTTTGGAACAAATTTTTTGGTAACTTTAAGGAAACAATTTTATGAATATTTTACCTCATATTAATCCTGTTAATTTTAAAGCTCTTTGCAAAGGACAATACGAAGAACTAAAAGGAATTTCTATAGCAAATGGAGCTGATATATCCAAAATCGATAAATTTGAAAAAACTATACAAGAAATCTTTCCAAATAATAATCAGATTTTGAACTTTAATATTGTAGGAAATTCGGGTTCTTTTAATGAAGTTACAATTCAACTTATTAATAACGAGGGCAAAGTTATTGAGCAGGTTGTGGGAAAGGTAATACCTAAAAATATAAGATGTTATAATCATGATGAAGTGATAGCAGAAAAGTCCAAGGTATTTAGAAAAGTTGTTAATCTGGTAAGAAAATTGAAAAATAAATACAATACTCAAATCCAAAATGAACAAAAAATAACTGAACAAGAAATAAATTCTAAATCTGAAAATAAAATCATTACTCCTGTTAACGACATTTGCAAGTGCGTAGTTAGCCATGATGTTGACATGATAAAGAATATATCAATTTCTGCCGGTTATCCGCTGAAAAAAGCAGAGGAAATATATGCTTCAATAAAAAAAATATTCTCGAAGGATAAATATAATTATAAAGTTTTTTATTTAAATTATGGAGAAGACGATACAGGTAATGTGAGGAGATATGTAATTTATCATGGTATAGCTACAGCCAATGATTATTATGATGCTAAAACAAAAACTCCTATATCCACGGGTGTAACTAAAAAAGACAGATATAATTTATTGGAAAGATTGTATAACATAATAAAAACTTATTATTAATTTATATGAAAGGAAAAATATGAATACTGTACAATTATCAAATTTAAATTTTAAAGCAACTATTTTAGGCAATGGTTTTAAAGAGATAAAAGATATGTCAATAGTTAACGGATTATCTAATCAAGAAGTATTAGAAGCTGAAAATAGAATTCATGCTGCTTTTCCGCTTGATACTCTTCATATTAGTTCAAGCTTCAATTCAGAAAAAGCAAAAGTAAATATAATATTAAAAAAGAAGAATCCCAAAAATTCATTTATGAATTTTAGTATCAATCGAACATTTGAAATTGCGACGAGTACCGATGAACAAGTTAAGAATTTGCTTATTTCTTTAGCAGAAATAGTTGAAGAAATGAGTAAAAAATTTGGTAAATTCAATAATGAACCAAATCCAAAGAAACCTTGTGCAGCTTCATGATATTTTAATAAAATAATTCTTATTAGGAATAATCACCTTCAGCTTCACCAATGGTATCTATTGCTTCAACTCTTATATCCGTAATTAATTCAGAATAAGAAATTACAACGATAGTAGGTATATGTCTTTCAAGTAACTGGAACAAAGGCAATCTTATTCTCGGAGAGCATAAAATAACCGGTTGTTCTCCTACCTGCTGAGCTGAACGTATTAAAGTTGATGCGGTAGTTTCAATAAGCTCCTGCACTTGCATAGGATTTAATAAGAACATGGTTCCCAATTCTGTTCTTTGGCAGGAATCGTCAAGCATTTTTTCCCATTCTTGGGATAAAGTAACAGCAAATAGAACTTTTTGTTCATTGGAATGAGATAAGCATATTTGTCTGCCAAGAGCTGTTCTCAATCTTTCGGATAGAATATCCGGTTCTTTTGAAAATCTTGCATAATCGCAAAGTCTTTCAAATACAAATATGATATCCTTTATTGAAACCCCTTCTCTTATCAAATTTACAAATATCTTTCTTAAATCACTTGTTGAAATTATTGCAGGAACAAGGTCATTGACAAGGGTTGGGTCTTGAGCTTTTACTAATTCCATCAGTTTCAATACATCGGTTTTTGTCATGATTTCATCAACATACTTCTTCACGCATTCTTGTAAGTGAGTTACAATGGCATCTGTAGGATCAACCGCAGTTACGCCTGCATCTTGGGGAATGTCATTTGGTAATAACCAATAAGCCTGAGTTTGATAAGTAGGATCTGTAGAAATAACAACATTTTCAGGAACCTTTAGTCCTAATTCATCCCATTGCTCCGCAACAACCATAAATCTGCCCGGATAAACTTCGCCTGTTGCAACAATATTTCCTCTTATTGAAATAAGATATTCATATTCTGTTATTGCAGTAGAATCCATTATACGAATATTCGGAATAATAAATCCGAGTTCATCCGTCATTCTTTGCCTTAATGCCGCAATTTTAGCTAATAGCTGACCTTCCTGTTCAGGGTCAGCTATAACAATCAAATTTGTACCAACCTGCAAACTCAATATATCAACACCTAATCTCTCATACATTCTGTTAGGATTAACAAGGTTTTTCATATCCTGTTTAACATTTTCAATTTGTCCTAATTGCATTTGTACATCCTGAGAAACTAACATTGATAAAGCACCTGCCGCTAAAATAATAGCAAATAGCAAAAACCATACTCCGGGCAATCCCGTAATAAAAGAGGTTGCCGCAATAAACAGTAAAAATCCGGCTGCATAAAAAAGACTGTATGGTTTATTTAAGATCTGTGTAATTAAATCACGACCCAAGCTGGGGCTTGCGGAAGTGGAACGGGTCATAACGATACCGCTGGATATAGCCATTAATAAAGAAGGAACCTGAGAAGCCAAACCGTCACCAATAGTTAAGATAGTATATTTACTGACGGCATCACCTATTGCCAGACCGTTCATTCCCATACCTATTGCTAAGCCGCCTATTATATTGATGGCAACAATGATGATACCTGCAATAGTATCACCTTTTACAAATTTCATAGCACCATCCATAGAACCAAACAGTGCTGATTCCCTTTGTAAATCTTCTCTCTTTGCAACTGCTTCTTCGGGAGAAATTAAACCTGCATTGAAATCAGCATCTATAGTCATTTGCTTACCGGGCATGGCATCGAGAGCAAACCTTGCAGATACTTCAGCGATACGTTCAGCACCTTTTGTAATAACCAAAAACTGAACAACTGTAATGATTAAAAATATAACACCGCCGACTATCATATTGCCTGCCGTAACGAATGTTCCGAATGCGTGAATTGCGGCGCCGGCTTCACCTTTTGCAAGAATAAGTCTTGTTGAAGCAATACTCAGAACTAATCTAAACATTGTACCGATAAGAAGAATAGACGGAAACGCAGCAAGTTCGAGCGGTTTTTGCACAAAGAGTGAAATCATCAAAAGTACAATACCTAATGTGATATTTAAAGCAATTGCCATATCAATCATAAAAGGAGGTAATTCAACAAGAAGTATTAAGATAAGTGCTAACACAAATATTGCAAGCACAAATTCACTCATTGGTAATGTTGATAATGCTCCTTGAGGTCTTGCCATATAGTTTAAATTCCCTCCTCAAAAGCTTTTTTGATTATTGCAAACTGAGAAGAAAATCTTGCATCAATTTGTCCGCTTTGTGTCTTTACCATACAACTCCCTTGTTCTACATTATCATCTGTTATAACGGAAAATTCAACATTTGTTTTCCCTTTTAACTTGCCTTCTTCTATTGCATTTTTCATAACTTCTTCATCTGCTGAATTTACCGTAATGGTTATTGAATTATCTTCTTTAGATAAATTTTTAATAACGGATGAAGTAATTTCAACTACTGTTTCAGGCTCAACTTTTACCTGCTCAGATAGGATTTTTTTTGCCACTTCAAGAGCAATAAAGATAATATCATCCTTGTAACTTTCATAAGCTTTTTCTTTTATGTCTATGATTGTTTGAATAGCATTTTTTAACTCAGCGACTTCTTCTTTTGCATTGTTTACACCTTCATCAAAGCCTTCTTTTTGCGCATTTTCTTTAATAATTTTTGCTTCTTCGTGTGCTCTTGATACAAGGCTTCTGTCCTCTATTCTTCTGTACCCTCTTCTTCTGTCACCTCTTCTGCGCTCTTCTCGGTCTTTAATATCAGTTAGTTCACTAAGAATAAAGCTGCCTTCATTTTTTTCTTCAGGAGCTTCTTGTATGGCTTCTTCAACGACGTTGCTGGTTTCGTTATCTGAAACTTCTTTATCAGGTATTATATTATTATTTTTCTTCTTTTTTATAATCATGTTGAAAAATCACATTGAGCTATATAATCTACTATTACATCTCTTAATTCCGGAGAAAACATTGCATTATCATCTCCTTCATCAAAGATTTTACCACTATATGCACGCATTATAAAGTTCTTAACATTTGTTCTTTCGCCTGCAAAATATTCAAGGATATTTTCTTTCTCAACATCCGAAAAAGCCTTATTTATTTTATTCATAATGTTTTGTTTTAATTTTTTTTCTTGAACTTTTGGTAAAGAATTATGAAATTTTTCCAAATACTGGTTATATAATATTGGGTCTACTCTTTGTTCCAGGTCATCCATTCTTATATAAGTCATTATATGACCTTTTTCTTCGGTATTTAAATTTTTTACCAGCTTTGCTACTTTTTCGGGCGGGAAATTTTTCAAATATAAGGCAAGAGTCATATATCTTTTTTCCGTTTCTTCCTGATCTTCGGAAAGGGTGTTTTCTTTGGCATGATTTTCTTCAACATAATCATTTAAATTTGATTGGCTCAATATTTCTTCTTTTGATTTTTTTAATTTATTTGTTTGCTCCAATTGAGTAATCATTTGCTCATAAGAAGAATTGACTGCATTTTCCGCATTGTTAATTATCGTATCTAAATCAGCTCCGCCCAAAATATCTCTTCTGGCTGTTTCGTATACTGCAAAGGCAATTTGTTGTAATATAGGTTTCCAAAATTCATCAGGGATTTCGTTTTTAAAGTTATCAATTCCTTTATGAAACATCCATTCACCGACAAGCTGGCAAATAATTTGAGTTTGTTGCATTGTATAATTATTTTCCTGATCATCATTTAATGCTTTTCCTGCAAGATTAATAAATTCATAAATTATTTTCGTAATATAATCTTTGACATTGTCAGGAATGTCAGGAGAAAAAGCTTCTTTTGCTTGTGATGAAAGTATTTGCGCAAATTCAGGTACATTTGCATCTTGTGGAATCATTTATATATAACCTTGTCTTATAAATATACTCAATTAGTATATTAACAATTTTGTATAGTGAATTCAACAATGTTACAATATGAGACAAAAAATAATAAAAAATAGCAAAATTTTATTTGTTCTGATTTTATACTAGTGGTTTCTATAATATCTATTGACAAAATTAATATTTAGAATTAGTATAAAGAAAAAGGAATTATATTTATGAATATTTTAAAACAAACTCAGTTGAATAGTTGGTGGTGCCTGTTTAGTTAAACAGGTCTTGAGTTTGTCAAATATATTTTTTATTTTCGTAAAATCGGACCTGTGTTTGTAGGTTCGTTTTTAGTATGTTGAGGATAAAATGATGGAAATAAAAAATATAAGTTTTAAAGCAAATATAAGCCCTTTGATGAATTTAACAAAAAGATTTATACAATTGCAGGAAGGAAGCGGAAATTTATCTCATGTCCGTTTTATTCAGGATAGTGCAATCGGCCTTGCTCCAAAAGCTGTTTTTGCAAGGACAAAAGCCGATTTAGCGGAAAATTCTTTTTTGGAATTATCTGAATCTTGTTTAGTTTATTATGTACCTTCATTATTAGGGTCAAAAGTATTTAAAAAAGCGTATTCTAAAGGATTAAATCCCGAACAGCAAAAAAACATTGTAAAACCTGCTGCGGAATTTCTAAAAAAACAATTATCTTCCTCTGATAAAAAATTATTAAGAGTAAAAGCCGCTATTTCACTTGGGTGCCTTGCTATTCCTTTGTGTGAATACTCTTTGAGTTATATCAAAAATCTTTTTACGTTAGGCTTTTTTAAAACAGGTGAATTTAACAATATAGCAAATCTTTCAAAATCCAAAGAAAATAATAACGAGAAAAATTTACATGTAAAAAATAGTGCAATTGCACACATAAAAAAGGCGGCTATAGCTTATGGAGGTATTTTAGGTGCAAGTTTGTTATTTGCTAAAAGAGGAAACGGTTCAAAAATAATAAACAAAATTTCTGAATTTGTTTTGGCTCCGGGCAGTAAAATATTTAAAAATAATATACAGAAAGCTTCTCTTATAAATAAATATTTCGGGTTGGATTTTGCAAATAAAAACGGAAAACTTGCAATGAGTCATGGACAGCTTACTTCTTGTGTTTTGTTAGGAGGATTAGGATACTTTGGTGCGGCTAAAGACAGAGGTAAACAAAATTTGCTTGAAGTTGCTTCTACTTTTCCTCTTGTAGGTTCTTATATTATTTGCGGAAATGAATTTTTAGAAAATACGTTTAAAAAGTTTCTTTACAAAAAAAATTATTGTAAGGATGTATTAAATAAGGATTTATCAGTAATTAATATTGACAAAATTGAAGAAACAGCAAAACTGCTTGCACAAAAAACTAAAGAAAATAAAGATGAAGTTTATAAAAAACTTTTGAAGCAAAAAGCTTTTATTTCGTTAGTACCATTTTTATTTGGAATAGGAGTAATGGGCTTTTTTGTTGTCGGAATGTCAAGACTTTTTACAAAAATGAGATATAATAAGAGTTTAAAAAACTCAGAATTGAATGAAACGAACTTAATAAAACAAAAACAGTTAAGCTTAATTGAAAAATATTTAAATAAAAATTAATTATATAGATGCGGAAAACTCAAAATTACTCATTCATGGCTTTCCGCATCTTTTATAATAGTTTACATTATTTAATCGATTCCAAATATTCTGCAAGTTCAGTTGTAGTTGTTATGCCAATTCTTCCTCATAATACATTTCTTCTTCAGATTGAGAATACATAAATAATTCCTGACTATGTTGAAGTACTGCTTGCATGTTTTTTAATTTTTCTAATTCAGCAGGATCAATCTTTACTTTTCGGCATGACATATTATTCATAACCCACTCAAGAGACACCCTGATTTTTTCATTGCTATGCCATGGATTCATAAGTACTACACTCGGTGGTGTACTATTTGTATCTATACTCTCTATACCCAGTGCATGTGCTGCCGGTATCTCAATTTCTGAATTCGTTTTGGGATCTGTTAATATTGCGCATAAATATTCGCCATCAGCAGAAGTTCTTTTTACATATTTAGCACCGCTTTTTATTAACATTTCTTCTGTTAATCTTATATAGCTACAGGTTTGTAAAAAATCTAAAGAATATTGTCCAGGTAATCTGTCTTCAAGTCTTGTATATTTATCAGGACCAAACAACAATTGCATAACTTTTAATGGATCACCTTTATTTATAACTTCAGGTCCAATTGTTCTCAATAGAGCAATTTCTATTGCTTTTGCTGTTTTATCACCTTCTAAAAGTTTTATTTTGGTTATATTACCGTTATCATCTATAAAGGATTGTTGGTTAAGTTCATATTGAGTAACTCTAATAGGGACTTGTCGCCCAAATTTATTATAAGTTATTACAGTTGCACTGTTATCAGAATTCCATGTTATTACAGGATTAGGATTATTACCATATCGTTTGGTTAAATCAATACGCGCTTTACCTAACCACCATAATGTGGTTAAAAGATAGCAATCCCCAATATTTCCCTGATCTACATTATACACGATTCCATCTTTAAGATTATCTAAAGCTGAGTCTTTATGAGTTGTTAAAATTGGTTTTCCCTCTACAGAAATTACCTGTCTGTATTCGTTTGTTCCATCATATTTAGTTACTATTTTACCATAACCGCTATCATCTAATCCGAACGTTGTGATTGCATAATTTGGAGTACTTCCCATGAGTTTTCCATTATTATATACGGGATTGTAATTTGTTATTTTTTTATGATATTGCAGTTTTGTATCTATTTGGTTATTATTTTTATATACAGGTAATATACTTAACTCTTCATAATATTCAGTAGTTTTAATTTTTCTGTTGTTATTTTTATCACAGATAAATTTACTTATATTATGAGTACTTTTTTCTTTGTAGGAAAAGTATTGTGTTTCCAAAAGAGTAGTATCTCCTTTTATGTTAGTATATTCTTCTTCTTTACCGGAATATACTACATTAGTTGAATCTGTTACGTCTAAACCTATTTGATAGCTATAGCTATTATTAGTATTAAAATCAATTTTCTTTTCATCTAAAACTTTGAATGTTTTATTATTCCAATTTTTTGTATATATACTTTTATATATTTTTTCTTTAGAAGTCCATAGTACAAGTTGATAAGTTTTATTAAGATTTATATCCTGCAATACACCGGTATTTATTGCATCCGTTGCATTTTCCGGGAATCGGTTATATTTAGTTGTGTATTCTGTATATCCCTCTTGTCTGTTTTCATATACTTCTAAGTATTGATTTTTATAACATCCATCCAAAAATTCATTGTTTTCAATTCTTATATTTGGAATTTTGGAATTATCTGTTGCGCTAATATTATCACCATATATATTTATCCATTTAGTTGGTACTAATTTATTATCTTTATTAATGGAATTATATGAATAAGACTCTTGTTTGACATCTCTATTCAAAACCCTCTTTGCAACTTCAACACAAGAACTATCTATCCATCTATCTACTTGAATACTTTCATTTCTACCATTATTTTTTGATAATGTAATAATTGCATAATTAGGAATAGTAAATCTTATTGTTTCACAATATTGTCCGTTTACTGTAATTTCAGCATTATATTCTATTTTATTATTATTTCTATCTCTTAGGTTAAGATTAATAGGTTGTCTGTTATTATATTTATTGGTAGTAATATTTCTTTCATAGGAACTGCTAGACAGCGATAATATTTCATTAATATTATCATAAGCATTTATTATTCCTTCCCCGTAAGATATTAATCCGGATATATTACCTTTTAGTTCATTTATTTTGTTTTCTTGCTTGGCAGAATAATTATTTTTTGTCGAGTCTATTGTATTTGATAAACTGTGTATTTTATTATTTATCTGATTTTTAATCGTATCTTCTATATTTGATTTTGGAAGAGTTTGACTGTTTACTGTAGCTCTTACAGTACTTGCAGAATTAAATGATTTTGCATTGTTAACACTTGCAAATTCTTCCGTATTCGGAGCATTAGTGGCATTAAAAGATGATAAACATGTTTGATTATTTGCAAAATCAAGTCCGTATTTTTCACTTGTATAAGTCCAAACTCCGTTTTCATCTATAGAAAATATTTCTTGGCTTTGAAGTTCTTCTTTATTTTCATTTGAGTATTCTGTTAATATACCATCTTTAATTTCCAGAACATTTCCTAATTTATCGATAGTAATATTTGCACTACCAACTTTTTCCCCTATATTAAAAGATAAAGAACCGGTAAATGACGTTTCTTCACTATCAGATTTCATAAAAGAATTGAAATTATCATCGATTTTTATTGCAGCAGTTATTACTTTTTGTATATTTTCCATAGCTGTTTGTGCTACATCAGTAAAAGCAATACCATATTCATAAACTATACCTTCTATATCACCATTAGCTAACTGTCCGTATTCATAATATCTGTCACCTATTAATCCGTTGGCAAGTTCACCATCAGCATAAAAAGTTCCGTCTATATTTTCAATTTTTGGAGTATTTACCGATTGAACTGATGGCAGAGGAGAAAGTGTAGTTGCCAGTCTCCTTCTAGTATTTACTGCTACTCTGTTTGTAGTATTTATGACTTTCGGAGTTTCTTTTGGAGTTGAGGTAGTTACTTTTCGTGCTGTTCTTCTCACTGCTACACGTCTTTGCATAGCAATATAGTTTTGAGCATTTAATAATTCGTTTCCTCTTTCTTGAAACTCTTCTTTATTAGTATTTGTTATATCTTGTTCTGCTTTATTTTCTTGCAATTCTTCTTGATTTTGCTCATCAAGATTTTCTTCAATCTTTTTTGTTTGATGTTGAAGAACTTCCTTCTTGAAAAATTGTCCAGTGAGATTGTTAATATCACTCATAGTTTTCTTCCTTTTATTAATCTAACCTTTGAAACTACTCACACATCTGTGTGTATTCATGCGAAAATTTTTCCGCACATTATATATATCGGCAGATTTTTGATAAACTTTAGGAATTTTAGTGTAATTGTTACAATTCTTTACAAAAAAATCTTAGCCTGATTTTAAATCCAAGCTGTATAAAACAAAATCTAAAACAGCAAAAAACTAAAAGAACCGGAATATAGCGAAGTAAATGATTGCAGTACTAAAACTTATTCCTCAATAATTGCTGCATTTTTTCTTACATAAACATTATTTGCAAAAGCAAGCAAGGCTGAATGAACAAGCAAAGAAATTTTAGTTCCTTCTTTTTCACTGTTTGCATCCGAAAAATCTCTGGTTTCAAATGTTGCTCTCAGGGCATTTTCTAATTCTTCCGCAAAAAAATTGTAGGCTCTGTCTATAGGATATTCTTTTGAAGAAACTTCTATCAAAAATCCTATAACAGATATACTGAATACATTTTTTAATAAACCTAAAACAAACAGATAAATAATGTGTGTTTTTGAATATCTCTTATTCTCAGGAGGAGGTATAATTTTTCTTTTTACGTAATTATTAACCATTGTGACGGTTATACCATTTTCTTCTCCGTCAACTTCAAACGGAGCAAGATATTCATTCACAATTAAAATTAATTGATCCATATAAACATAAAATTTTGGCAACTCATCAAAACGCGGGCAATGATAATTTGCCAAATTGTAATTTTTTCCTTTAGTGTCTGCTTCGGATTTTTTATTCATGATAAACTATAATATATAGATAATAGGATTTTGTCAACGATATCTAATTGACATAGTTTTAAGTTCAAGTTACTATGGTTAGCAAATCAAGAAGATAAAATCAAATCATGGAGTGAAAACAGTGAATTTTGATATAGATTATATAAATGACTTAGTTAAAATATTAGAAGATAATAATTTATCGGAACTATCTCTTGAAGATTCTAAAGGCGGAGGAAATAAAGCAATAACAATAAAAAGAACTACCTGTAATGGCAGAGATGTAGTTATTTCTTCCCAAGCTCCAGTTTTGAATGAAACTCAAAATATAGTTAATAATGGCGAAATCAGTAATAATGAAACTGTAAATATTCCCAAAGGAACGCCTATTACTTCACCTATGGTAGGCACTTTTTATGAGGCACCTTCCCCAAAGTTAGCTCCATTTGTTAAAGAAGGAGATAATATTTCAAAAGGTCAAGTTATATGTATAATAGAGGCAATGAAATTAATGAATGAAATAGAATCTGATATAGCAGGTAAGGTTACAAAAATTTGTGTTAAAAATGGTGATGCTGTTGAATTTGGACAAGTCTTAATGTATGTCGAATAATCTTGGAGAAAATTATGTTTAAAAAAGTTTTAATAGCAAATAGAGGGGAGATAGCAGTCCGAATTATTCGAGCTTGCAGAGAATTAGGTATACCTACAGTTGCTGTTTATTCAGAGGCGGATGTTGATTCTTTTCATGTCAGTCTTGCTACGGAATCGTACTGCATAGGACCAAAAGAAAGCAGTAAAAGTTATTTAAATATTCAGGCTATTTTATCTGTTGCGCTTCTCTCTGGAGCGGATGCAATTCATCCAGGATATGGCTTTTTGTCTGAGAGTGCAGATTTTGCAGATATTTGTGAAGCTCATAAAATTACATTTATAGGACCGACTGGTGAAGTTATAAGAAAAATGGGTGATAAAGCTCAAGCAAGGGCTACAATGATTGAAAATAACATACCTGTTACTCCTGGTATGGGTATTGTTACGGATATTGAAGAAGCAAAAGCTTTTTCTAAAAAAGCGGGTTATCCTGTACTTATTAAGGCTACAGCAGGCGGCGGCGGAAAAGGTATGAGAATAGCTAATAATGAAGATGAATTAGTAGAAAATATTCCGCTTTGTCAGGCTGAAGCACAAAATTTCTTTGGAAATCCGGATGTATATATCGAAAAATATATTGAAAATCCTCGTCATATTGAGGTACAAATACTTGCTGACAAGTTCGGGAATGTAATTCATTTAGGAGAAAGAGATTGTTCTATACAAAGACGTCATCAAAAATTGGTCGAAGAAACACCTTCTCCGGCTGTTACTCCCAAAATTAGAGAAAAACTCACTCAAACTGCAATAAATGTTGCAAAAGCTGTTAAATATGAGGGAGTTGGTACAATAGAGTTTTTACTTGATAAAAACGGTGATTTTTATTTTATGGAAATGAATACAAGATTGCAGGTTGAACATGGTATATCCGAAATGATTTCCAGTTTTGATATAGTTCAAGAGCAGATTAATATAGCGGCAGGATTGCCTTTATCTGTTAAACAAAAGGATATAAATTTTCAAGGTCATTCCATTGAATTCAGAATTAATGCAGAGGACCCTGATAGAGATTTTGCCCCTTCTCCTGGAACCATTGAAGGTTATATTGCACCGGGAGGTTTTGGTGTAAGAGTGGATTCTCATGTATATTCAGAATATCAGATACCGCCTTATTACGACTCTATGATTAGCAAATTAATTTGCTGGGCGCCTACACGAGAAAAAGCTATCAGAAAAATGTATCGAGCTTTAAAAGAATATGTAATACTTGGTGTGAAAACAACTTTGCCTTTTTATCAGAAATTGATTGAGGATGAGGTATTTTGCAGCGGAAAATTTGATACAGGTTTTTTGGAAGATTTTTATAATAGACATAACAATACAATTACGAAAGGATAAAATTATGGGATTAATGGATGGAAAAAAAGGTATAATTTTCGGGGTTAGTAATATGAGAGGTATCGCATACGGTATTGCTAAAGAATTGTATGATGCAGGTGCACAAATTGCTTTTACTTATGCGAATGAAGCTATGCAAAAGAGGGTTACTCCTATCGCTGAATCAATGAATTCAAAGTTGATAATTGAATGTGATGTTACCGATGAAAAACAGATTAAAAAAGTATTTGAAGAATATAAAAAAGTTTACGGAGATTTGGATTTTGTTGTTCATGCTGTTGCTTTTGCTAACAGAGATGATTTGACAGGAGAATTTATTAATACCTCTAAAGAAGGCTGGGATTTGGCAATGGGTGTCAGTGCTTACTCTTTGGTTGCAATATCAAGGGTTGCTAAAGATTATATGAAAAACGGCGGTTCCATTTTTGCTCTGACTTATTTAGGTTCTGAAAGAGTTGTTGCAAATTATAATATTATGGCAGTTGCAAAGGCAGCTTTGGAATGCTCAATGAGATATATTGCAGATAACCTCGGTAAATTGAATATTCGTGTAAATTGTATATCCGCAGGTCCTGTTAAAACTCTTGCCTCAAGTGCTATAGGCGGATTGGGTAAAATGCTTCATACTGCTGTTTTGAAAGCACCTTTAAAGAGGAATGTTACACTTGAAGATATAGGAAAAACAGGTTTGTATTTGGCTTCTGACCTATCTTCCGGAGTAACGGGTGAAGTTATTCATGTTGATTGCGGATGTCATAGTGTTTATGCCTCAATTGATGAAATGGATGCTATGACTCAAGGTTTGCAAACGACAGAACAGAAATAAAATTAAAGAATGTCAAACTTTTTATTTTAATACTTTTAATTCTTAATTACTTGAATTTTGTTGAAAAATATATTATTCTAGTATTAGGTATTTTGTAATTGAGGGTTTTATTGTGATTAGAAGAAAACGTTGGTATGATGAAGAGCCTACTATGAGTCTTGCGGTAAGCATGCTCAAATCTGCAAATGAAGAAAAAAAAGTTACTATTTCTAAAGAAGTTAATGAGTGGATTAGCGAAAAAGAAATTCCTATGGTTAAAGAGTTTATTCTGTTTAGATTTTTTACATCCAGATGGTATGATGAAGATGAAATCCTATACAATTTATTAGAAAAAATTCGTTGCTGTGAAGATAGTTATAAGCAAGAAATTGCTGTAAAAATTATAGATACACTATGTGCTTATGAAAGAATGGAAGCAAACGTTTGCTAACTAAAATAAAATTTTATCGGGTTTTTTATGGAAGAAGCTTTTGAAAGTAATCAAACGAATTTTATTTTAAATAATTGTTTTTTGAGTTTTGCATCAAAAGAGTTTAGTGAAATTTTTTCAAAGCTTCCTTCAGCTACCAGCAGATACTATTTTGAATTCAAGAGAATAGAAAATATTCCCTGTCCTGTATGCGGAAAAATTATGACAACAAGAGATGAAATGCTCTCTTTTATTTCTGTTCTTAAGAGAGCAACAGGTAATACTCTTATTGAAGAACTTAATAAATATGAGGATAGAACCAGGGGAGTTGAAAAAAAAGTTTTTTCAAAAATAAAATACTATGCAAGGCGAAATAAAGATAAAAATTTAAAAGAGCTATTTATTATTCTTTACCGGAATTCTATAAAACAACTTGAAAACTCTCAAAAAAAAGTCTTAGCTAAAATTGTAAAATTAAAGGATGGTTTGGAAGGAGAAACATTAGAAAAAGTTTCCAAAGATATTATTCATGTAAATCGGTTGCTAAGGAAAAGAAAAAATACACAATCTTTTAAAAGAAAGACTTTTATTTCAGGTTTTTATAAATTAATTTCGGAAGAAGAAAACCCAAGGAACAAAAAAATATTAGAACTTATAACATTAAAAGCAAAAAAACTTCCTACTTCTGGAAATAGTTTTGATGCGTTTGTTGTTAAATATCACAGGCGTTCTATTGAAGAAATAGCACAACGTTTGCTGGATGCTTCTTTATCGAGTACTGAACATATCATGCCCCGCTCTACAGGTGGAGAAAATAATCCTGCAAATTATCTTGCTCAGTGTAAATTTTGCAATAGTGAAAGAAGCTCTATGAGTTATAATGAATGGCTCAGAAAACATCCTGAAATGAAAAGAAATTTACAAATTCATATAGATAAAATAGTAAATCTGATTATAAATGAAGAACTTGAGGGATATGATTTCTATCCGCTTATTATTAAGTGTACTCTTGCAAAGGAATCTAACGGACTTTTAGATTTTAATATCGATAAATACTTAATTTATATAAAATTCAAATATTTTAATAATAATATTTCATCTATTGCATAGAATTATTATTAAATTTTTAAAATTATTGTAAATGACGAAACGCTTTTAGTATCTGCATTTTGGAGTATTTTTCTTAAAAAAATTTACAAAACTTAAAAAAAATAGTATAATTCTATTACGGCATGACAATTTTACGGCATGTTTGGTTTTACTCTCAATATCAGGTAGTGTGAAGGTAGTATTGCGTGAATAATCACATTTCTAATTCGGTTGGATCAAATGAAGTAAGACAACTTCAAGATAAGGCTCCTGGTGGACACCAAAGTCCATTTGTACCTTCTATTGTCTTGAAGAAAAAATCTCCAGCGAAAACTGTCAATAGACTGTTCGGGGGATATAATCAACGTAATACCGTTCAAAATGTCTTTACTATTCAAAATAATGTTGATGCACTTGATATACTTTATGATTTTTCTTCGCTTGCAAAAAACAAAGAAAATATAAAAGATGTTTATTATTTACTCCACAGTTTAGTTACAACTAGGATGGGTTTATCTTATAGTGCCATAGGTATTTTGAATGCCCAATCTAATTGTATAAATTTAAAACTTTTAGACAGAATAGGAAATGCTTTTAATTCCAGAGCGCTTCTTTCTCAGACTGATTCTCCGATTGTAAAAGCATTTATAGATAAAATTCCTCAAACAGTTGATAATAGTAAATATCTTGCTATTGATTATATTCCGGAATCAAAATCCTTGATTTTACCAATGATATATCAAGGTGTATGTCATGGGGTTTTAATACTTGGATATTATGAATTAACACAACAGTGCAGTGATTTATTACAAATATTGGTGGATTATTTAGCATTGCATGTTGTTAATACAGAATTGAATGAAAGAACATCTTTAAAGACAGATATAGATATTTTGACCGGTTTAAAAACTCACAGAGCGTTTCAAGAAAGCTTAAGTGCTCATATAGAAAGAGCTAAAAACAACGACAGTCCTCTTTCTGTTGTTATTTTTGATGTGAATAATATTTCTCAAATCAACAGAGAATTCGGGCATGCCAAAGGTGATGAAGTTATTAAACTGGTTTCTGAAAAAATTAAGCAAAATATCAGAAGTGTTGATGTTGCCGGCAGATATGGCGGTGATGAAATTGCTCTTATTCTTCCCGACACAGATAACTCTGAGGCAAGTTATATTACTGAATATTTAAATTACAGTTTATCTTGCTGTTTGGTTGATGATGTAGGTTCATTGAAGGTTAGTGTTGGACTGGCTACATTTCCTACATGTGCAAAAGAACAAGAAAAACTTTTGATTTTGGCTGAGCAAGCCATGATTATTTCCAAAAATAAAGGTTATAAAAACGGTATTTCCGTTATGGTTAATGCTCAAGATATAAACTTCTGGAATGAAGCAGCGTTAGATTCATTTGCAGCTGTTATTTCAAAAAGGCACAGTCAGCTCGGACTCAATTTTGAAGAAGAACTTGTTGAAAAATTCCATTCTGACAGTACGAACTCAAATAATCATTTGATAGATGTTGTTACTTCTTTGGCAGGTGCTATTGATGCAAAAGATACTTATACAAAAGGTCATTCTATTTCTGTATCAAGATATTCTGAAGCCTTAGCGAGGGCATTAAATCTTCCTGATGAAGAAGTTGAAAGAATTAAACTGGGTGCGCTTTTACATGATGTTGGTAAAATAGGTATACCTGAAAATGTATTAAAACGTCCGGGTAAACTTGAAGATGATGAATGGGAAATAATGAAGCAGCATCCTGTTATTGGAGCTGAAAAGGTTCTTGCACCGGTAGAAGCTCTTAAAGATTTAATTCCTATTGTAAAACATCACCATGAACATTGGGATGGTACAGGTTATCCTGATAATCTTAAAGGAGAAGAAATTCCGTTAGCTGCAAGAATTGTTGCTGTTGCTGATACTTTCCATGCACTTATCAGTGATAGACCATATAGAAAAGGTTTACCTCTCGAAAAAGCAATTGAAATATTAAGAATAGGTTCAGGTATTCAATGGGATAAAGAACTCGTAAGAAAATTTATCGTCATTGCACCTTCTTTAATTACTAATATTTAATTAGCTCAGAAATTTTGTAAAGATATTTTCAACGTTTAATGCGGTGAACTTGTTAAATTGTCCGCACAAGACGTCTTTTATATCCATATCATTCCACATATTAATTTCGTTTATGTAATCCGCTGCAAGACGAGTACGTTGTCCCATAAGTGACGGGTATTTTATTCCGTAATCTTGCATATTGTGGTATACATCCATGGCTACATCATATACATTTCCGTAACCATATAAACTGTTATTATTGTTATTATAATAGCCAAAGCCACTACTATAACTGCCGAAACTACTGTTCAAACCGGAACTAAAGTTTGAAAAGGTGCTTCCGCCAAGGCTTGAACTTGTTGATACTGAACTAAAACTAAAAGGAGTAGTTAACGCAGTTATACCTGAATAATCACACAAATCTCCCGCATAGAGATTGAGTGTATCTTGGAATACGGCTGGTTTCCATGGTGATAATCCGAAATCTATATTCATGTCATTCTCCTTCCATGTTCTCTTTTTGTCTTATATATATAAAAACAAATTACAAAAAAAAATTGCGCACGTAAAATATTAATCTTTTTATTTTCTTTATATAGCTGGTTGAAAACTCTGCTATTTTTGTGAGAAAATAATCATATAAGTAATAAAAGAAGATAGACATGAGTGAAAATAATTTAGTATATTTTGTAAATTCTAAAATGTATATAAACGTAACGAACCTCTGTACTTGTAAATGTTTATTCTGCTTGCGAGATATTACTTCTGAAGTTGAAGGTGTTAATATGTGGATTGATAAACAGAGTGCAAAGGCGGAAAATATTATAGATATACTAAAGGAAAAATCTGATTTGATTGGTAATGAAATTACTTTTTGTGGTTACGGAGAACCTCTTATTGAATTGGAAACAGTTAAAGAAGTTGCAAAGTTTATAAAATCGAATTTTCCTAATGTAAAAATCAGAGTAAATACCAACGGACATGCAAATTTAATACACAAAAGAAATGTTGTTCCGGAATTAAAGGGACTTATTGATAGTTTCTCCGTTAGTTTAAATGCTCAAAATGCAAAACTTTATAAAAAAATTACTCGTTGTTGTTTTGATGCGGAAGTCGGGTACAACGGTATGTTAGACTTTGTAAAAGAATTAATCAAAGAAAACATAGATACAACAATGAGTGTTGTATCAGGTTTTAAAAAAGCCAGAATTGATATTCAAGTATGTGAAAACATTGCACAAAGTTTGGGTGCAAAATTCAGAATCAGAGAATATTTGGAACACGGTTACAGTTAGATTCACTTATAAGGTGAAATAAAATAAAGAAAGAGGAAAAATATGGTTAAAGAATTAGATTCAATTATGAAGCCAAAATCAATAGCAGTGGTGGGTGCTTCAACTAAGGACCACACAATTGGTTCCGACATTATGAAAAGATTACAAGAATACAAATTTGAAGGGAAGATTTATCCTGTAAATCCAAAAGGTGGTATTATTGAAGGATTACAAGCTTATACTTCTGTTTTGGAAATTCCCGGTGATGTTGATTTAGCAATAATAGTTGTTAATGCGAAATTCGTTTTGGATACTATTGATCAATGTCATGAAAAAGGCATAAAAGGTCTTTGTATTATTACTGCAGGTTTTAAAGAAACAGGAGCAGAAGGTGCAGAAGCAGAAAAACAACTTCTTGCAAAAGTTCGTGAATACGGTATGAGATGTGTAGGCCCGAACTGTTTAGGTGTTGTTAATACAGATCCTGCAATTAAAATGGACGGATGCTTTGCTGAAAGTCTTCCTGAAAGAGGAAATATTGGTTTTGTTTCTCAATCAGGCGCTCTTGGCGGTGGCATTTTAAATATATTAAAAGATTTAAATTTAGGTTTTGCTCAATTTATTTCAATAGGAAACCAAGCCGATGTCAATGCTGAAACAGCTATTGAATATTGGGAAGATGATAAAGACGTAGAACAAATTCTGCTTTATATGGAGTCTATTCAAAATCCTGCTAATTTCAGAAAATTAGCTACCAGAGTTTCTAAAAAGAAACCTATTTTAGCTTTGAAGGCAGGACGTAGTGCTGCGGGTGCAAGTGCTGCATCTTCTCATACAGGTTCATTGGCAGGTGCTGATAAAGCGGCTAATGCTCTTCTTCAACAATCAGGAGTTATCAGAGAATACTCTTTGAAAAATCTTTTTGCAACGGCAAAAGTTTTTGCAAATTGTCCTATTCCTAAAGGTGACAGGGTTGCTATCATCACAAATTCAGGTGGCCCGGGAATTATGGCTACTGATGCAGTTAGTGAATACGGTATGCAAATAGCAAAAATATCTGATGCTACAAAAGAAAAATTAAGAAGTTTCTTACCTTCAGCAGCTTCTGTTAAAAACCCGATTGATATGATTGCATCAGCTCCTATTGAACACTATAAACAAACATTAGAAACGGTTATTGCTGATGAAAATGTTGATATGATTATGGTTATATACTTACCGTTCTTAGGCTTAAAAGATATTGATGTTGCTCAAGCCGTTATGGAAATTAAAGCAAAATATCCGCAAAAACCTGTAGTCGGTGTATTTATGACAAAGAATGAATTCTTCTCAAAATTGTCTGATATGAATGTTAACATGCCGTTCTTTATGTATGCCGAAGAAGCTGCTGATGGATTTAACAGATTAAATCAACAAAGATTATGGATGGAACAACCGGAAGGTAAAAAACCTTGCTATGATGTAGATAGAGAAAAAGTTAAACAAATAATCAAAAAATCTTTATCTGAAAATCGTGCGCAACTTACTACATTGGAAAGTATCGATGTTCTCCAAGCTTATGGTATCAGAGCTTGTAAATACGGTTTAGCTACAAATGAAGAAGAAGTTGCCGAATTAGGTAATTCTATCGGATATCCTGTTGTTATGAAGATGACATCAAAAACAACATCTCACAAAACTGATGTTGGCGGTGTAAGAATTAATATTCAATCTGAAGAACAACTCAGAGAAGAATACAGAGATTTAATCGCAAAATTAACAGAAAAAGGTTTGATTGACGGATTAGAAGGCGTAATCATTCAGGAAATGGTTAAAGGTAACAGAGAAATGGTTTGCGGTATTGCTACTGATCCTCAATATGGGCCTATGATGATGTTTGGTTTAGGCGGTGTATTTGTTGAAGCATTAAAAGATGTAACTTTCAGAATTGCACCTTTGACCGATTTAGATGCAAAATCTATGATTAAATCAGTAAAAGCTTATAAATTGCTTCAAGGCGCAAGAGGTACTACACCGGCACAAATGGAACAAATTGAAGAAACATTGTTAAGATTATCTCAATTAGTTACAGAATTTCCTTTCATTGATGAATTGGATATTAATCCGCTTCTTATCAGTGAAAAAACCGGTGAAGGCATAGCAGTTGACGGACGTATTAAGGTTCGTGCAGAAGAAGCAATGAAAGATCTTGAAGCTTCTTGTCAAGGCTGTTCTTGTTGCCATTAATAAGTTTTTAAAAAGAGGGTGTCAAAAGGCATCCTCTTTTTTCACTTATTTTCTTGTTGATTTTTAATAAATCAGTTATAATAATAGGGAGAATTTGGGGTAAACTATGGTAAAAAAATTATCGGTTGCTTTTGTTTGGCACATGCATCAACCATCATATAAAGATGACTCAACTGGGTTATATGTCATGCCTTGGGTTAGATTGCATGCGATAAAAGATTACCTCGATATGCTTCTTCTTCTTGATGAGTTCCCAAATATTAAACAAACTTTTAATTTGGTTCCGTTACTTATAGAACAAATTCAAGACTATGCATATAATGAAGCACATGATTTATTATCGAAATATACTATTTGTGATATTTCTACTCTTTCTCAAGATGATAAGGCTTATATCTTAGATCATTTTTTTGATGCAAATTATACCAATCAAATTAAACCAAATCAAAGGTATCTTGAATTATATAATAAGAGATTTGAAGAAAATAGGGAAAATGAAGCTTTTTCCGATGAAGAGCTGTCTGATTTAATGGCATTGTTTAATTTAGTTTGGTTTGATCCTCTGCATATTGAAAAGAACTCCAGAATTAGAGAATTAATAACCAAAGAAAGAAAT
>JAEEGL010899140.1_pt1 | contig 22367 bp, 20 predicted proteins | sample 9134231 | NCBI WGS metagenome assembly JAEEGL01 (sample SAMN16246548, study PRJNA631951) | gut metagenome | biome: gut microbiome; feature: rumen; material: fiber-attached | host: Bos | place: Iran: Karaj | collected 2018-10
AGTGCTGCTGGCCGTCCTCCCACTTCTCGACGTAGTTGATGCAGTAGCAGTTGGTGCCCTTCAGTTCCTTCATGGCTGCACCGTCGACGGTGTTCACAAACTTCACGGAGAAGTCCTTCGGGCTCGTCGGGTCGAGCATCCACTGGATCAACTGGTTGTTGCCGTCGTTCATGGCCTTTACACGAATACTCACTCTGCCGCCACGGGGAATACCGGCTATCTGTCCTTCACGATCGGTAGCCTGATCGAACTTGTAGTCTACCATCATCACTTCACGCGGTTCGAAATCCTTAATCTCCAATACTACTGGTGTTACATTCTCTGCCATATCTTGTTTCCTTTCTATTCTTTAATTGTTAAACTTATTATTACTTTCCTAATGCTCTTAACTAATCATCTGTAAACTGTAAACTATAAACTATAAACAAACTCTTTACGCCCAGTCGTTCTCGTATTTCACGTTACCGAACTCGATAGCCTTACAGGTGATCTCGATCTCCTCGAAGTGACCCATCTTGTCCTCCCACTTCTCCTCGTAGTTGATGCAGTAGCCGTTGGTGAACTTGATGCTCTTCATCTCCTTGTTCGTCTTCGTCTCCAAGAACTTGATCTCGCCGTTCTTCGGCAGGCTGCGCTCTGTCATCCAGGCCAGCAGGTCGGGGGTGCCGTCATTCAGCGCCTTCACACGTACGGTGATCTTACCACCGCGGGGGATACCGGCCATCTGGCCTTCTACGTCTGTGGCCTGACTGAACTCGTAAGTCACCATCAGTACTTCTCTCTCTTTGTAACCATCGATTGTCATCGATACTGGAGTCTTTGCCATAATCTTTTTCCTTTCTTTTTTTAAATTGTTATAATAAAATGTTTTGTTTGATGGTGCAAAGATACGATGGCTTTCGGTCTCTTTCCAAACTTTTTCTTCACTTTTTCTTCAAAAGCATTGGACAAAGTTCCCCTCTTTGGACAAAATGAGGGACAGAGGCCCGATTCTTGTCCAAAAGAGGATGTGTGCAAAAGAAAAACAATCCCAGAAAACTCAGAAAACTTTTGGTTATCTTCTCACTTATTCGTAACTTTGCACCCTGAATCGGTTCACTATGGAGTGATTAATAGGGAATCAGGTGTAAATCCTGAACAGTCCCGCTGCTGTAAGCCGTCCTTATCGGAGCAGACACAGAGTCACTGAGATTATCGGGAAGACGTCTGCGACCGGACGGTAAGTCAGAAGACCTGCCGATGACAACGTTGCCATCTATCAATCTCTGGGGTTAGATTGAAAAGGTGAAAAGGTGAAAGAGTGAAAAGGTGGAAAAGTATTTGAGAGGAGTCTGGAATCAAGAGACTGGAGTCTGTAGAATGCTTTGGTGGCAGAGGATTCTGCCGCTTATATTTACTTTTTCACTCTTTTACACTTTTACCTTTGCCCAAAGCAGGCTGGATTCTGTACAGCACGTGCGTGAGATTGTCGTTGTGTCGAAGCCGGCTATGCGGGAGGTGGTGCCGAGTCAGAAACTGAACGGTGAGATGCTGGAGAAACTCAACACGCACTCTGTGGCCGATGCCCTGCGCTACTTCTCTGGCATCCAACTGAAGGACTATGGTGGCGTAGGGGGTATCAAGACCGTCAACATCCGTTCGATGGGTACTCATCACCTTGGCATCAGTTACGACGGCGTGGCTTTGGGTAATGCACAGAACGGACAGATAGACCTCGGACAGTTCTCGCTCGACAACGTGGAGGAAATCACGCTCTATAACGGACAGAAGAGTGCCATCTTCCAGCCAGCCTCCGACTTTGGGAACGCAGGATCCATCTATATACGAACGAAGGAGCCGAAGTTTTCGAGGAAGGACGAAGGAGGAATGAGGAAGGAGAATACTCATCTGCGGTTTAAGGCGCAGTATGGAAGCAGTGATATGTTGCGGCTGTCGGCTCTCTGGGAGCAAAAACTGTCGGAGACGGTCAGCAGCAGTGTGAGTGCCGGATTCCTGACGGCCAGCGGCAAGTATAAGTTCCGTTACGAGCGACGCTATCCCGATGGGACGACAGCCTGGGACACGACGGCTGTACGACAGAACGGCGATATCCACGCAGAACGTATCGAGGCAAATCTCTATGGCCGTCTGTGGCAGGGCAGTTGGCAGTTGAAAGGATATCTCTACAACTCAGCCCGTGGCATCCCTGGGGCTATTGTGAACAACGTGTGGCGACGGGGAGAACGGCAACAAGATCTGAACACTTTCTTCCAAGCAGCCTACGACAAGAGCATCGGCAATAAGTTTGCCACCCGCTGGCTGGCGAAGTACGCCTACTACAACACTCACTACGTGAATCGCGACTCAACACAACTGCCCGTCGACAACCGCTATAAACAGCAGGAGTTCTACTTCTCCACAGCCAATGTGCTCGAACTATTGCCCAACTGGAGTGCCTCGCTGAGTTACGACTTCAAGTGGAACAAACTCAATGCAGACATCTGGAACTTCGCCTACCCCACCCGCATCTCGAACCTCGTGAGCCTCGCTACGGCCATCGACTACAAGCACCTGAAGGCGCAGGGGTCGTTGCTTGCCACGTTTATCAATGATAGATATCGGAGGTACGGAGGTACGGGGGCACGGGGGTACGAGAATAGTTCGGCGGCAGCAAACTCTTCATTCTTCACTCTTCACTCTTCACTTCAAAAACTGACTCCGGCAGTATTTGTGAACGTCTATCCCTTCCGGGGCACGTTTTTCTCTTTGCGGGCCTACGTGAAGCAGAGTTTCCGTATGCCGACGTTCAACGACCTCTATTATACCGACATGGGCAATGCGAACCTCGTGCCGGAACGGGCCACGCAGTACGATGTAGGCTTTGCGCTGAACAAGCACTTTACCCAAGGTCTCGTCCGTCATGCGGAGATGCACTTCGATGCTTATTATAATACGGTACACGACAAGATCGTGGCCTATCCCAAGGGTCAGCAGTTCCGTTGGACGATGCTTAACTTAGGAAAGGTCCACATCAAGGGTATCGACGTAGAGGCAGAGGCTGATTTCAAGATCGGAAAGGACCTCGTAGCGACGGCCAGAGCCCAGTACACCTATCAGGATGCCCGCGACGTGACAGACCCTGCCGACAGTTACTACAACGACCAGATACCCTACATCCCCTGGCACTCCGGCTCAGCCATCGTCGGACTCTCCTATAAGAACTGGGATCTGAACTACTCGTTCATCTATGCCGGCGAGCGCTACGACGAACAGGAGAACATTCTCTACAACCATATGGAGCCTTGGTATACCAGCGATCTCTCGCTCCGCTATCAGTTTGTAGTTTATAGTTTAAAGTTTATAGCCCAGGCAGAGGTGAACAACGTGCTGGATCAGGACTATGAAGTCATCGTGAATTACCCGATGCCGGGCAGGAACTATACCCTCTCATTAACAGTAGAAATATGATAAGACAGATTAGACATAAGATTCTTGTTTTTAGACATAAGAACATAAGAACATATTTTTTATGCTCTCTCCTATGCTCCAATGCCAAAAACTTATGTTCTTATGCCCTTTTGTCCTTATTTGTATTTCTGTCTGCCTGCAGGAACGATGTGATGGTGGTGCCGATGGAGGATATCAACACAGGAGGCAAGGCGGTGAAGAGCGAGATTGTCGGCATGTACCTGCTCAACGAGGGCAATATGGGTTCCAACAAGGCCACCCTCGACTTCCTCGACCTATCGGGACGTGACTCCACCGTACATTATTATAGGAATATCTATTCCGAGCATAACCCATCGACGGTAATGTCGCTGGGCGATGTGGGCAACGACTGTCAGATCTACGGTTCACGTCTCTGGCTTGTCATCAACTGCTCGAACAAGGTAGAGGTGGCCCGTGCTTCGGATGCCGTCAGGATCGGAAAGGTGAACATCCCCAATTGTCGATATGTGACCTTCAAGGACGGTTTTGCATACGTCTCCTCGTATGTCGGTACACAGTATGGCGGGAGCAACAGTCCCTTGGGGAGCGTCTATAAAGTGGACACCTTGACACTGGAAAAGGTGGACTCCTGTTCTGTGGGCTACCAGCCTGAGGAGATGGCCGTCATCGGCAACAGGCTTTATGTGGCCAACAGCGGCGGTTATCAGGGAATGACGGGTCAGGGCTATGAGAGTACGGTGAGTATCATCGACCTCCAGACGATGCGGGAGACGGACAAGATCAACGTGGCTGCCAATCTGCATCATGTAAAGGCTGACCGATATGGTCAACTCTGGGTGACGGCCCGTGGAAACTATATGAACGAAACGTCGAGCCTCTGGTGGTTACAGCCCGACGGCAACGGCCAGATGATGGTGGGCGGTCATCTGGACCAGGCCGTCAGCGACCTCTGCATCGTGGGCGACTCGCTCTACTTCTACGGTAGCCAGTGGAGTGAGGTGACGATGACGAACACCCTCACATACGGCATCATTAATGTGCGCACCCACCAGGTTGTCAGCACCTGCCTCTCCAATGCCCCTGAGATCCAGAAGATCCGCATGCCCTACGGTATCATCGTCAACCCTCTGCAGCGCGACTTCTATCTGATGGATGCGAAGAACTATGTTTCGAGCGGCGAACTGCTCCATTTCCTTCCTGACGGCACCTTCGACTGGAAGGTCAAAACCGGCGATATCCCAGGGCACGCGACGTTTTTAAAAGTGGAAAGTAAAAAGTAAACACAATAGAATGAATATGAGATATAAAATGACAAGAAAAGGTTTGGTGATAGGTGTTTCACTTTTTCACCTTTTCACCTTTTCACCTTTAAGTGCTCAGGAGCACTCAAAATATATCCAAGCGGTCGATGAATACCGGCCTGCGCCTGGGCAATACGTCAACGATGCTCCAGAATACGAAGAGGGCGATACGGAGGCCGACATGATCCGCAAGTGCAATGAACGGGTAGCAGGCCTCGGCCCCCTCGATGCCCATATCGTGGCCCTCGGCGGCTGGGGAGGATACATCACCTTCCACTTCGACCACCCTATCGCTAACATTCCTGGCCAGCGTGACTTCGCCGTCTGGGGCAATGCCTATCAGGAGATGCGCCATCTTGTCTTCGGCGGCATGAACGAGGCGGGCATCGTGATGGTGGCGAAGGATGACAACGGCAATGGTCTGCCCGACGACCAGTGGTACGAGATTAGCGGCAGTTGTGACGTAGACAGCGCAGGCAAAGTCACTTATGGCTACGAGATTACCTACCAGCGTAACCCCATGAACGACATCCCCTGGATCGACAACCAAGGCAACAGCGGTACTATCGACCGCAACCATTACCACGAACAAGAGTACTTCCCCCTATGGCTGACAGACGACGAACTGACCTTCAGAGGTACCCGCCTACCAGACAATATGCTGAACCTCTCCGATCAGGTGGATCAGTCCTGGAGTCCCTATTATTATGTGCTGTTGGGGTTCCGTTACGGCTATGCCGACAACCTTCCCAACTTCACCGACGATGCCGACGCCACCTCTTATAATACGGAGGGTTGTGGTATCGATATCTCCTGGGCCGTTGACGAGCAGCGCCAGCCCGTCAGCCTCGACCACATTGACTTCGTCCGCGTCTATACCGGACTGAACCAGAAGTGTCCCCAGCCCGATTGGTGGGGTGAGACATCCACGGAGTTCCTCTGTGCAGAGGACTTGCACCTGGAGGCATCGCTCGAAGCAACGGGAGTGGATGTCACGAGGAAAGAGGAAAGAGGAAGGAGGAAGGAGAATACTCCTACCTATGACCTTCAAGGCCGTAAGTATCCTCTCACCTCTCGCCCCTCACCTCTTACATCTAAAATCATCATCCGGAATGGCAAAAAATATCTTTCTAAATAACAAATCACATTATTAACTTATTAAAAACAAAGCAGTTATGAAAACAAACAAATTCTTCGGACTGGCAGCCATCGTATGTGGTGCCGTCCTGTCAATGAGTTCTTGTACGGGTAACGAAGATACCCCTGTGAATCCCGAGCCTCAGCCCCAACCTCAGCCTCAGCCTGAGATGGTCAATGCCACCATCGGCTTCGAAGGTGCCCCCCTTAATGCCGACGGCATTTGGCATGGCGATGAGAACGGCGAGAAGGTAGACAACTTCGGCTCTGAGGCCTTCGAATGCAACTACAAGGAGGACATCGTGAACTTCCCCGTCACCTGGACACCCTCTTGGGCCAGCTGGAGTGGCTTTGGTGTCTCCAAGCGCACAGAGACCACCTACGCAGCCGAAACGATGGCTATAGACCAGTTCAACAACATCACCGGCAAAGCCCACGGCGGCGATAACTTCATGGTCGTCTTTACCTTCGGTGAGCAGATCACCTTCGACAAGCCTGTCAAGGTAAAAGGATTCTGGTACACCAACAATGCCTGGACGGTGGATGCCATCCTCAACGGCGACGGCATGACACCCGGCAAGTTTGAGGCCGAGGACTTCTTGAACTGTATCGTTTATCCCACACCAGCCCAGGAAGACATCATGAGCGGTGCCCGTCTGGAGATTCCTCTCGCCAAAGACGGTGACTACGTGAAAGAGTGGAAATACTGCGACCTGAGCGACGTCGTGGCTTTCCATAACATCAAGGCTCTCTCCTTCGGATTTGAAGGCACAAAGAAGAACGACTACGGTCTGACCACACCAACTTACATCTGTATCGATGACATCGAGGTGGAATATGTAAAATAAGACCCGTTGAAACACGTTTTATTCATATTACTGACAGCGTTGCTTGTCTCCTGCGGAGGTCGCCAGACGACGGCTTCACAGGAGGCAGGCGACACAGTCGTCTTTAAGTACGCCACCCAACTCAGCATCGTCCGCCATAAGGACTATACCGAAGTGGTGGTGAAGAACCCGTGGAAGGAAGGCAAAATCCTCCACAGTTATCTCCTGGTCCCTGACAGCATCGACCCTCAAGACATATCTCTTACCTCTCACCACTCACCTCTCACCTCTACCATCGTCCGCACACCACTGCGTCGCTCCGTGATGTTCACCACCGTCCATTGTGCCATGCTGATGTCGTTTGGTTGTGAACAAAGCATCGCCGGAGTGGCGGATCTGAAATATATCAAGATTCCCTGGATTCACGAACAGGTGAAGGCAGGCCGCATCACCGATGTGGGTGAGGGTATGAGCCCTGTGGTGGAGAAGATCATCGACCAGCGTCCTGACGCCCTGTTCCTCTCGCCCTTTGAGAACAGCGGGGGCTATGGCCGTTTGGAAGAGATTGGCATCCCCATCATCGAGTGTGCCGAATATATGGAGCCTTCACCCTTGGCCCGTGCCGAGTGGTTGCGCTTCTATGGCATGCTCTTCGGCTGTGAACAGAAGGCCGACAGCCTCTTTGCCGTCGTCGATAGCAGTTATTGTGTTCTGAAAGGCTTGTTTACAGTTGACAAACAAAAATCCGTCTTGCTCGACAAAGTGACGGGCAGCGTCTGGTATGTGCCTGGTGGCCGTAGCACCATCGGACAGATGATTCAGGATGCCGGCGGCAACTATCCCTGGGCCGACGATGACCATAGCGGTAGCGTTTCTTTGCCTTTCGAGGCGGTCTTAGAGAAGGCTGGCGAGGCTGATGTCTGGCTCTTCCGTTATAGCAGCGACCACGACATCACCCCCGACGAACTGCTTAGCGAGCATCACGGCTACGGTCAGTTCAAGGCATTCCGAAGCGGAGAGATCTATGGCTGCGACGTGGAGCGCTCTCTTTTCTATGAAGAGTCGCCCTTCCGTCCAGACTGGCTGTTGGGTGATTACATTCACATCCTCCATCCTGATATTCCCAACCTTCCACCGCTGAGATACTATAAAAAGGTAAAAGTGAACAGTGAATAGTGAAAAATTTGCTACCGCTATAGATATGAAGCAGAAGGGTTTTGTCTATTGCGTCTGTCTGGGCTTGCTCATCATCGTGCTCTTCGCCCTGAATCTGGTGATGGGTTCTGTCAGCATCCCTGTAGCCGACGTGTTCAGCATCCTCACAGGCGACAAGACGGCTAAACCCTCATGGCAGTTCATCGTGCTGGAGTCACGACTGCCACAAGCCATCACGGCCACCCTTTGTGGCGGTGCCCTTGCCGTCAGTGGCCTGATGCTTCAGACGGCCTTCCGTAACCCGCTGGCAGGCCCTTCAGTCTTTGGTATCAACAGCGGTGCCGGACTAGGTGTGGCCTTAGTCATGCTGTTATTGGGCGGTGGACTCTCCATAGGTTCTTTACAAGTGAGTGGCTTTGCCGCCGTACTGATGGCCGCCTTCATCGGGGCAATGGCCGTCATGGCGCTCATCTTCTTTTTCTCCACGCTGGTACGAAACAATGTCATGTTGCTCATCGTGGGCATCATGATCGGCTACCTCTCCAACTCAGCCATCTCACTGCTTAACTTCTTCGCTACCGATGAGGGTGTGAAGTCATATATGGTCTGGGGCATGGGCTCCTTCGGCGGAGTGTCAATGGCAAACATGCCCGTCTTCGCCAGCGTTACCCTCATCGGACTCCTGGGTGCCCTACTGCTCATCAAACCTCTCAACGCCCTGTTATTAGGCGACCGTTATGCCGAGAACCTCGGCGTGAACATCTTAAGGGTGCGCAACTGGCTGCTTATCGTCACTGGCCTGTTGACGGCTGTCACCACTGCCTTCTGTGGTCCTGTGGCATTCATCGGCCTTGCCGTACCCCATATTGCCCGACTGCTGCTAACGACCGACAACCATCGTGTGCTGTTGCCAGCCACCATCCTCTGTGGTGCCATCGTAGCCCTTGTCTGCAACCTTATCTGTTTCCTCCCAGGCGAGACCGGTGTTATCCCCCTTAATGCCGTCACGCCTCTGATTGGTGCCCCTGTCATCATCTACGTCATCGCCCGCAAGCGCTAAAAGGAGAGCAAAACCAATTTGCCATCAGTCCGTTTTAGAGCCTGTCAAACAAAATGTTAAGCAATCATAAATGCGGGCACTAATGGTTAATAAACCCAAACGTCCGGTTTCCCCATACAAGATTATTGCCTTTCTATAATTATATAGATGAAGAGATTCTAAAAAACCAACGATTATGAGAAAGAACATTTTCTATTGGATAGGCGTAATGATGCTGGTAGTCGGCTTGAGCAGTTGCAGCAAGACCGACGATGAAGAAAAAGCAAACATTATTACTGGATTGTATGGCTTTTCGGCCAACGATGAAAGTGCTGATGTGATTCATCTTGTTGCTGGAGATATGAACGTGCTGCAGATCCAGTCGGAGAACGGCGATACAGAATTATGCAGTCTTTATACTCCTCGGGGCAGTTTGACAAGCGGACAGGAAATAAAGACCGAACCTGACGGCAGCACGCATACGGTATATCATCTGGGATTCTCGGCTATGATTCTGAATTCATCGCTCTTCAACGTCATGACTTTAGACATTGAAAGTGATCAGGCCGCTAGTGCCGGTGAACTGAAGGTGGGAGATACCTTTGACAGCAGCGCCATCCAAGTGATAGCCTTTGACAATCGTAATACGCTGACCGAAGGGAGGTTTGACTATGCAAAGGGAGGACAAGTACAGGTGGTGGACCTGCAGACGGGCGACAATGGGAGATCGCACATTACGATTAGCCTGCAGGACCTGAAGTTCAACTCGTTTGATCAGAAGCACTCCTATACGCTCAATGCCATGATCGATTACGTAATTGCCGTAGACGACCCAGAATCCAACGAGACTCAGCCAGAGCCAATTACTGGCGACTTTGATATGGAGACGGCGCTGATTCCAAGCGACGAACTGATCTCTTTCATGATGGACGCACTATACAAGAATGAGACTCAGGGACGGCGTACCTTCTTCAGTGAAGACCCTGAAGAGCAGAAGTGCCTGATCATCAATAGCATTGAGGAGTTCCGCGAGGCGTATAAGGGCGACAAGGACATCAGTCCTATCATTCACCACGTCAACTTCAACTACTGCACCCTCGTCATCGGACGAACATACGGCGAACACAGCGGCATGTCGTTAGGCGACTATGAACTGACAGACAATGGAGACACCTATCAACTCGACGTGACGCTGAATAACAACATCAATCCCAACCTCGTCTATACCACTGCTCTATCCGACCTCTATTTCTGGAAGATCTATCCCAAGATGGAGAACAAGCCCGTCGTCTTCAACCGCATCAAGAAGGATGTCAACTATGACCCCTTTGGCGATGATTCCGAATTCGCTTACATACGGAAACGCTGGTTCCTGCAGAGTTATTCTGATGCCGAGGGCACAACCCAATATAATAACAAAGGCTGGGGCGATGAGCGCTATTCCATCGAGTTCACGGCAGACGGCAGAGTGCAAGGCAGCATCAACACGAACGAATTCAGCGGCTATTACAACCAGCCATACGCCTGTACTTACGATGGTAAGCGCGACGGCTACAATGGCTACTACCGCTATGGACTGATCAACATGAGAGACGTGACAACAACGCAGTTAGAGGATGACGAACCACTTTCAAAGTCATTCATGCACATTTTCAACGCCATCGAGTATAAGATCTGGACGGCAGACATCATGACCATCACCACCTCCGATCATGAGGTCTTCGGCTTCTTCCGCGAGAACATCAAGGAAATCTACGGCTATTAGCGACGATGACTCCGACGTGATAATATTTATTTGTCGTATCCGCGCACTTTGGCAACAAAAAAACAAAAAAAGCCAAAGATTGCGCGGATAATCATAGATAATTTCATACCTTTGTGCCAAGAATGCTAAAACCTATAATTACTAATTATGAAGAAAGGAATGATTCTTGGGTTGCTCCTCGCTGCATCATTGATGGCGCAGGCGGAGCAAGTGACCATCGAGACGAAACGCTCGACGATGGTGCTCAATGTTGAGAACGGCAAACAGCCACAGTATGTGTATTTCGGTCAGAAGTTGAGTGACTTCGATCTGGCCAGCCTCCAGACACCCCGCAACGGACGGATGGACGCCTATCCTGCCTACGGCATGAACTGTCCGGCAGAGGCTGCCCTGGCCATGAAGCATGCCGATGGCAACATGTCAACGGAATTGGTGGTAACGGGATGGGAGACCTCCCCTAGCCCCTCCTATAGGAGGGGAACGGTTACCAGAATTACGATGAAAGACACGGTCTATCCCATGACTGTCGTGCTCTGCTATGGGGCTTACGAGGACGAGGATATCATCGAGACTTGGACGGAGATCACCAACGGCGAGGCCAAGACGGTCACCCTGACGCAGTTTGCCTCCTGCTCCCTGCCCATCCGTCGTGGCAACGTGTGGCTCTCCCATTTCTACGGCTCCTGGGCCAACGAGGCGCGTCTTGTAGAAGAGCCTCTTCTGCCTGGTGAGAAAGTGATCAAGAATAAAGACGGCACCCGCAACTCGCATACTGACCATGCTGAGGTGATGTTCTCGCTCGATGGCAAGGGTCGTGAGAATGCTGGCGACGTGATTGGCGCTGCCCTCTGCTACTCAGGCAACTTCCAACTGAAGATCGACACAGACGACACGGAGTATCACTACTTCTTCGCTGGCATCAACCCCGACAACTCGGAGTATCACCTGAAGAAAGGCGAGACCTTCATCACGCCCAAGGTGGCACTGAGTTTCTCTAAGTGCGGACTCTCAGGCGTCTCCCGCAACTTCCACAAATGGGGCCGCAAGTATATGCTCGCCCATGGTGACAAAGAAAGGAAAATCCTGCTCAACTCGTGGGAGGGTGTCTATTTCGACATCAACCAGCAGGGCATGGACCAGATGATGGGTGACATTGCCTCGATGGGCGGTGAACTGTTCGTGATGGACGACGGCTGGTTTGGCGACAAGTATCCCCGCAAGGTGGACAACTCATCGCTCGGCGACTGGGTGGTCGACAAGAACAAACTGCCCGAGGGCATCGAGGGTCTGCTGAGAGACGCCAAGAAGCACGGCATCAAGTTTGGCATCTGGATTGAGCCGGAGATGGCCAACACCGTCTCGGAACTCTACGAGGCCCACCCCGACTGGATTGTGAAGGCTCCGAAGCGTGAGCCCGTGCTGGGACGTGGTGGCACGCAAGTGGTGCTCGACATGTCGAACCCGAAGGTGCAGGACTTCGTCTTCTCAATCGTTGACAACCTCATGACCAAGTATCCCGAGATTGACTATATCAAGTGGGACGCCAACATGCCCATCCTGAACCACGGTTCGCAGTATCTGACGATGAACGACCAGAGCCACCTCTACATCGAGTACCATCGCGGCTTCGAAAAGACTTGCCAGCGCATCCGTGCCAAATACCCCGACCTCACCATCCAGGCCTGTGCCTCTGGTGGCGGACGGGCCAACTGGGGTGTGCTGCCTTGGTTCGATGAGTTCTGGGTCTCCGACAATACCGATGCCCTCCAGCGCATCTATATGCAGTGGGGCACCTCGTATTTCTTCCCCGCCATCGCCATGGCCTCGCACATCTCTGCCACGCCCAACCACACCGTCTTCCGCACCACAGCCATGAAGTATCGCATTGACGTGGCCATGAGCGGACGCCTCGGCATGGAGATCCAGCCCAAGAACATGACCGACGACGAGAAGGCTCTTTGCCGCAAGGCCATTGCCGAGTATAAGGGCATCCGCCCGATTGTGCAGTTTGGCGACCTCTACCGCCTTGTGTCGCCCTACGACAAGATCGGCCTGGCCTCGCTGATGTACGTCAACGAAGCGAAGACGAAGAGTGTATTCTTCTGGTGGAAGACCGAGTCTTTCCAGAACGAGCATCTGCCACGAGTCAAAATGGCTGGCCTCGATGCCGATAAGAAATATAAGGTACACGAGTTGAACCGCATCGACCTGAAGCCTCTCGATGTCGAGGGCAAGACCTTCAGCGGTGCCTATCTCATGAACCACGGCCTCGAAATGCCCTACCGCAACGAGCCCGAGTGGTCGAAGAAGAACGACTGGAGCAGCCGCGTGCTGCTGCTGGAGGCAGAATAGAGCCTATTTGCCGCTGCCCACAATCTTCGATATGTCGAGCATCATGCCGTTGCCGCCGACAATCTGGGGCATCTTGCCGTCCCATTTCTCGATCATGTCCTCCTGCACAATCATCGGCGAGAGCGAGGCAGCGATCGTACGGTTATAATAGGCTTCGGCATCAGCCTTGATCTTCATGGCCTTGGCGGCACCCTCCGCCTTGGCCACTTCTATTTTTGCGTTGGCCTCAGCCTCCTTCACCTGGTTCTCGGCCTTCAGGGCACTCTGGATGGCCGTGTTCTTCGCATCGATCATCTCCGTCAGCGAGCCTGGGGGCGTGATCTTGCTCGTGAACTCCTCCACAATGAAGCCCTCAGCCATCAGCGAACGCTCCAGGCGGGCCCTGACATCGCGCTCGAAGTTGGCACGGTTCGACATCAGCGAGTCGCTCGTGTACTGGTTGGCGCAGGTGCGGTAGGCCTCGTAGATACAGGTGCGGATATAGCCCTCTTCCAGGTCCTTCACGCCCACACGATACTTTGTGAAGATGTCGCAGGCCTTCTCCGGGTTGATGCGGTAGGCGATGGTCGGGTCCATCTCAAAGATGGAGGCGTCCTTGGCGTTGACGCTGAACGTTTCGTACTGCTTACGCTGGGTGAAGGTGGGATAGGTGAAGACGCTCGTGGTGATGGGGTTGTAGAACACCCATCCCTTGCACGTACCCTCCACGCCGCCGTAATCCTGCTCCGAGGCCGACCACTTATGGAACTGGATACCCACCTCGCCCGAGTCCACCACCGTGCAACAGGCAGTGAAGACGATGATCACGAAAACGATGCACCCTGCGACTATCGCAAGCATCTTGTAAAGCTTGTTGTTCATACTCTTCTATTTATTTAATGGTTGTTTATCTTGTGCATGATCCGTTTTTTTATTGGCTTCCCTACTAAAATATGAGGGCAAAGATACTCTTTTTTATTAGTTTTTCAAAATATTTTGGGGAAAATCTTCAATAAATGAACGTGTCGCACGTCTTTTTCATGCCTGACGACTACATGGCGCCCGACTCACTTGTGTGCAGGAAATGCCTGTTTTGCATCGTTCTGATGGGGCTTTCCCATAGAAAATAATGCCTATTATGAGAGAAAACGGGCATTAGCGACCGACAAAACAGGCATCAGCACGACAGTAAAGTATGGGGTGTAAGGCGGCAGAAGGCGATTTTGTAATCTCAGAGATAGCAAAATAGGCGGTTTTGAACAGGTTGCCGGCGAGGAAAATGACAAATATGACAATTATGACAAATGACAGTGTCAGATTCCGGGCTCGGACTATCATACGGCTACTGCAAGATACGACTATATTATACTATTTATATATATATATATAATACTATTATTATATATTAAATTATTATTTATATAGATTATATTATATATAAATATATAATATAATTAAAATATACTATATAATAACATGATGATGTGGAAAACTGAGGCTTCGTGTCGTATATCCTAACGAAGGACTGGGTGACAAAAAATGACACTGTCATTTGTCATATTTGTCATCCGTCATCATTTCTTGCCGAAGATACGCTGGTTTGCCGCCAGACATATCAACAAAATGTTGTGAAGAAAAATGGCGAAGATGTTGTGGATTTAGCGAAAAATGTAGTACCTTTGCAGCCTAAATACAGATTATTCACAAATTAAACAAAGAGATTATGGCTACAGGAAACGTTCGGCCGGCAGACATGGAGCGCATTACGACTCCCGCCCTGGCCCAAAAGTACATTGACGAGCAAATCAAGGAGCTGCGCGCTCAGATAGGAGACAAGAAGGTGCTGCTGGCACTCTCCGGCGGTGTGGATTCATCGGTGGTGGCTGCCCTGCTGATCAAGGCCGTGGGCCGTCAGTTGGTGTCGGTCCATGTGAACCACGGCCTGCTGCGCAAGGGTGAGCCCGAGCAGGTGATCAAAGTGTTCCGCGACGAGTTGAACGCCAATCTGGTGTATGTGGACGCCACAGACCGCTTCCTCGACAAGTTGGCTGGCGTGGCCGATCCAGAGCAGAAGCGCAAGATCATCGGCGCTGAGTTCATCCGTGTGTTCGAAGAGGAGGCCCGCAAGTTGGAGGGTATCAGTTTTCTGGCTCAGGGCACCATCTATCCCGACATCGTGGAGTCGGGCCCTGTGAAGTCACACCACAACGTGGGTGGTCTGCCTGAGGATATGCAGTTCGAGTTGGTAGAGCCCATCAAACTATTGTTCAAGGACGAGGTGCGCGTGGTTGGCAAGGAACTTGGCCTGCCCGACAACATGGTGTACCGCCAGCCCTTCCCCGGTCCCGGCTTGGGTGTCCGCTGCACTGGCGCCATCACCCGCGACCGTCTGGAGGCCCTGCGCGAGAGCGATGCCATCCTGCGCGAGGAGTTTGCCAAGAACGGCCTGGAAGGCAAGGTATGGCAGTATTTCACCATCGTGCCCGACTACAAGTCGACGGGTGTGAAAGATAACAAGCGCAGTTGGGACTGGCCCGTGATTATCCGTGCCGTGAACACCCGCGATGCCATGACTGCCACCATCGAGGAGATCCCCTACACGCTGCTCCATCACATCACCCAGCGCATCATCACCGAGGTGCCCGGAGTGAACCGAGTGCTGTACGATCTGACGCCAAAACCCACGGGAACCATCGAGTGGGAATAGAAATAAGAGCCAGCCTTCGGGCTGGTTTTTTTTATGCCCACTCAAGCCGGATTTGATCCTATAAGAGGCATTTCTACGACACCAAAGGGGTTAGCGGAGGAAAAGGTCGGACGGCTCCCACAAATGGCGACTCATGTCTACATGGCCATTGGCCTTGAAGGTGACACCCTCTTCCTCTAATAGCGTTCGCTGGCGACTCCAGCCAGGAGCCGTACGGCCTGCTTGGTTGACAACACGATGACAGGGCAACTGCTCTGCCCCAGGGGTGTAGCGAAGCGTGCGCCCCACCATACGGGAATGACTTGGCCAGCCAGCCAGGGCAGCGATATATCCATAGGTCGTCACCCGTCCACGAGGAATTTGGCTCACGATGTTCTGCACGTCATCGCGGAACGTACAGGCCTGTGCTGGCGTCATTCTGTCGGGATAGTCCTTCATACTTGGTGCGCTTCGTCTGCAAAGGCCAGGAGTTCACGGTCGCCACGGCTGTCGCCATAGGCAGTAAGGTGGTAGGAGGAACGGTCTGGATGGAGGGCAAGGATACGACGCACCTTCTCCTGACCATAGCAGTTGGGGGTGAGGAATCGGCCCGTAAGAAGGCCGTTGGCAACCTCTATCTGGGTACCCAAGACGGTGACGGACGGAAAGAAGGGCTGTACCCAGTTGTCGATGGAAGCGCTGACGATCAGGATCTCTGCCCCACTAGCCTTCGCCTGCTCGAGGGCGGCAGTAGTATCAGGGCGCAGCAGATGGCGGCTGTCCGCTGCAAAGCGTCGGCAGAGGCCATCGAAGGTGTCCTGTTTCATCCCCTTAAAGAACCATGAGAAGATGCGCTCCTTGGTCCTGCCGTTAGGATAGAGCCTCAACTTCATCAGCACCAGCAGGGGTGAGTGTATCAGGAATCCGAGCAGGAATCGGGGCGTGCCACAGGCATAGCGGATAAATTCGAGCAGGGTATCGCGGGTGGTCAGCGTCCCGTCGAAATCAAAGGCATAGAGTTTGGTCATTGAAGTTGGGGCTTTTTGATTACATCTTGGGGTGAGGAAGATGGTCAATGATCTGTTTGACGGCCCAAGCGAGGCCGATGGCAGCAACAAAGTAGAGCATCAGGCCGTCGTAGGCATCACGCTGCCAGGCGACGGTGATGAAGAGTTTACGGGCAATGGGGTGGGCCACGAACAAAGCGGCGGAGTAGGTGCCGAAGAATACGAAGACTTTCAGCATGACTTCAGGCATCGCCTTTACCAAAGCAATCGTGCCGATGATGATTACAACGGGAATCCACAGCCAGGAGTGGAAGGAGAAGGACATGGCGATGACGAGGGGAATGGAAGCGAGAGCAAGGAGCAGGGAGATGATTCGGAGGTACGGAGGTGCGGGGGTGCGGGGGTGCGAGATTACCTTGCCGATAAGAACGCCCAAGCCGAAGGGCAGCATGCCTCCGATGAAGTTGTAGCGCAGGCGGTTGAGGCTGTCGCCGTCTGGGTCGCAGAAGACCTGCAGGAGCCAACAGACTGCTATCAGCGTCACCACATACCACGAACTGCGGCGATAGAGCAAGAGGCGATAGACGATGTAGAGTTGCATCATCAGTCCGAAGAACCAATAGATGCCCGGCCAGATGATCTTGTCGGGCTCTGGCAGCACATTAATATACATCAGCAATTGGGCGATGACATTGTCCCAATGGAAGGGGAAGCGGCCAGGGGTGACGGCATCAACCATGATGAACAGCACAAAGCCCACAATGAGCATCCGCAGGAGTTTCAGATAATGATAGCGGAGGAAGGAGAAAGAATTAACGGGTCTGGTCGCGTGATTCTCTCCAGAATCATGGCTTTGTCCCCTCGATTCATTCTCATACTTCCTGACAAGGCCATAGCCGCTGAGAAAGAGGAACACAGGCACGCCGTAGTGCCCGAAGAAAGAAAGCAGATGCATGGGCAGGAACTCATCGGGATGGATGAGCGCCTCCCACAGACCATCAATACGCTTATCGAAGAACTGATACTCGTTCTCCTTCACGATACCCTTGACGTAGTGGCAGTAGTTATGCAGCATGATAGCGAGGATGGCAATACCACGCATCGCCGTACACTCCGTCCGTGTCAGTAACTCTTTCATTTCTTCAGCCTGTTATAGTCTGTGGTGCCCTTGAGGATGCGGGGGCGGTTCATATCGTAGTTGGGACTGATGACATTCAGCCCCTCCCGATAGTGTGGCGTCGAGATGCCACCAAGATAGAGCAGCAGATGGGGCAAGGCATCGATCATCAGCGGACGGTCTTTCGCTGCCTGCAGAGCCAGCCAGCCATAGGGATGATTCTCCCGGTATAGCGGGGAACCCCAGACCCAGAAGGGTATCTCCATCTCGTTGCGCGCCAGACGATAGTCGATGTCTGCATTGTGCAGGCGGCCGGATGTGTAAGGCTCGCTGTCGAAGACCTCCTCACCATGATCCGGCACATAGATGACGACGGCATCGCGATCGGCAAAATGATTCGTGACGGCCTTCAGGATAGAGTCATTATAGAGCAGCGAATTGTCGTAATGAGCCAAAGTCTGCAGTTGCTTAGTTGTCAGTTCTGGACGATTGTAATCCTGGGGTGTAAATTTTCTGAATGTCTTCTGCGGATAACGGGCTGAGTAATCAACGTGCGAGCCCATCAGATGAAGGATCGTCAGGCGGCCTTTGCAAGAGAGGGAATCTCTCTGTTGCATCTCTTTCACCAGCCCGTTGTCATAACGGTAGAGCGCCGTATTGCGCTCATCGAAGAAGCGTTGGCTGAGGGCTGAGTCGCAGAGGAAGAAACCACCGCTGAAGTCATAGACGGCCTCTTTCGCCTTGGGCAGGAACTGGTTGGTGAGGAATGTCACGTGATAGCCCGCCTTGCGAAACACCTCGGGGAAGAGAGGCTTGTCGCACCACGCCCCGCTGTCGCCGACAGCCCAGAGCGAGAGCATGTGCTTGAAGACAAAACTCGTGAGATTCCACGACGAGACGACATCGGAGAACGGAATAAGCGAGCCCTCCTCGGCCATCGCCAACTGACGGGGAGTAGTAGGCTTGTCGTAGCCATAGAGTTGGGAGTGATGCTTGTTGTAACTCTCGCCGATGACGAGCACGATATCCGGCACACGGAAACAGCAACTGTCCACTTGTATCTTTTCCCCGCCGGCAATCTCCAACTGTTCTAATTGTTGGCCGGCCAGACTGTTGGCGTAGATTCCGAAGGCCAGACGATAGACGGGCAAATAGAGTTTAGCATGATCCTTGCGGTTCTGTTCCCGCTCCACTTCGCCGAGGGTGTTACAGGAGAAAAGGCGTCGCATGGCCATCTTATTGTCCCACGTCTGGCTGATGCTGCTGTAGAGGCACCAAGCCACAAGGCAGCCTAATAAGGCTTGTATGCCGATCACAACGCCCTCGTTCAGTTTCGGAAGAATCATCTGCTGACGGACGCTGTTAAGCCAGCGATGGAGAAAGGTCCAGAGGATATGAATGAGCAGCAGCAGCAGGATCCAGCCCACATTGGTGGTAATGATGGCAAAATTCATATAGCCAACGAAGAACTCACGGGCCTCTTGTCTGCTGGTCTCTGCGACGAGCATCAGCATGGTTGGCGTCAGGGTGGACTCAAAGCGGACATAGCAGAACACGTCGGCGATGGCCACACCATATAAAAAGATGTATAGCAATGCCTTCACCCACAGGCGAATCTTGCGGGGGATGAGCGTCAGGACGACGCAGAGGGCATAGATGTCGAGGAATAGTTCGGGCACCGTCAGTTCGTAGGGCTTTGCGCCACGTTCGCGCAGATAATAGGGCATCAACTCCAGTTGCGTACACATCCAGCCCAGGGCGAACATAAACACGAAGAAAGTACCATTCTTCGCGATGGGAGTCCACAGCCATCTAAGCCACTTCAATGGATTTGTCATTTCTCTCACCTCTAACCTCTCTCCACTTACCTCTGAATATAAAGTCTCTTCTCCTTGATATAATCGGCTACAGCCTTCGGCACCAGTCTGCGGATGCCCCTACCCTCCCGGATCCTGCGACGGATATCTGTGCTGGAGATATCCATATAGCCGACATCGCCAGGGGTGCGTGTATAGACCACAATCTCGTAGTTGGCCTTGATGTCATCAGCACGGTACCACTTGTCGAACAGTTGCCAGTTGTCGCCTCCTATCATCAGCACGAACTCATCATAAGGGTAGTCTCGTTTAAGGGCTTCAAGGGTGTTCCAAGTGTATGATGGTTTCGGCAGGTGCATCTCGTAGTCGCTCACCACGATGCCATCCACGTTCTCCACAGCCAGACGGGCCATCAGCAAGCGTTGCTCATCGTCAAGCAAGTCTGTGGACTGCTTCAGCGGATTCTGGGGCGATACCATCAGCCACACCTCGTCGAGTCCCGCCTGCTCTTTCAGTTGCAGAGCCAGCGAGATATGACCGTTGTGGATGGGGTTGAAGGACCCGCCGAAGAGACCTACCCTCATCCCAAGAACTCCTTGATGATCTCCAAGGCATCGGCCTCGGCATATTCCAGGATGTCGTTCACCACGACCTTGTCAAACTTCTCCGCAAAGGTCAGTTCAAACTCAGCACGGGCAATACGTTGGTCTATGACCTCTGGGGCATCCGTGCCTCGGCCTTCGAGTCTGCGACGGAGTTCATTGATCGATGGGGGCTGGATGAAGAGGCTCAGAGCCTCATCGCCATAGAACTGCTTGATGTTCACGCCACCCTTCACGTCGACATCGAACACCACGTTCTGTCCTGCCTCCAACTGCCGCTCCACCTGCGACTTCAAGGTGCCATAGAAACGGCCCTCATAAACCTCTTCGTACTCTAGGAACTCGCCGTTGTCTATCCGCTGGCGGAACTCCTCTGGCGTCAGGAAAAAATACTCCACGCCATTCTGCTCCGTGCCTCTTGGTGCTCTCGATGTGCAGGAGACGGAGAACGCCAGATTCAACTCCGGATGCTCCTTCATCAGCCATGAGATAATGGTAGACTTTCCTGTTCCTGAAGGAGCGCTTACAATGATTAATTTTCCTCTCATTTACTTGTTTTCGTTTCGTTTACTATTTACGATTTACAGTTCTTGCGTCCCTTCGGTAGCAAGCGAGCAAAGCTCGAGCGGATTACTTCTATGGGCGGTATAATCTAAACGGCTTGCCAGCATATCATCTGTAAACTGTAAACCGTAAACTGTAAACCAACCCTGCGCCCTACAAGGCGTTGAGCACTTGTTCCTTAATCTGTTCCAACTCGTCCTTCATCTTGACGACGATATTCTGCATCTCTGCCTGGTTCGACTTCGAGCCCGTGGTGTTGATCTCACGACCCATCTCCTGAGCGATGAAGCCCAGTTTCTTGCCTTGTCCTGCAGGCTCGGCCATCGTGTCACGGAAATACTTCAGATGGTTCGTCAGACGCTGCTTCTCCTCACTGATGTCAAGCTTCTCGATGTAGTAGATCAGTTCCTGCTCCAAACGGTTCTTGTCATATTCCACACCAGGAATCTGCTGTAAGCCGTCGATGATGCGAGCCTTGATCTTCTCTACACGGCTCGTCTCGTAAGGCTCAATCTCACCAAGCAGTCGTTCGATGTTGTCTATCTTCTCCGAGAATTTCTTCTGAAGGGCAGCACCCTCCTGGATACGGAAGTCCACCAGATTCTTCAGGGCTTCCTGTACAGCACCCCTGACGGCTTCCCACTCAGCATCCTCCAACTCTTCCATCTCTGTCTTCGTCAGCACATCGGGCATACGAAGCAACGTATAGAACCAGTCCTCAGGCACGGGGATACCCGTCTTCTCGGAGATGGCCTTGATCTGCTGGTAATAGTTCTCCACAAGGGCTGCATTAATAGGTGTCGGATCTGCCGCCATATCCTTTTCTATCCACACACTCATGTCCACCTTACCACGGATGAGAGCCTCTGCCACCATCTGGCGCATCTCCATCTCCTTCTCACGATAGAGTGGTGCAATACGGGTGTTCAGGTCAAGCTGCTTCGAGTTGAGCGACTTCACCTCTACATGGATTTTCTTCTCTTCATAGGCCACAACAGCCTTGCCGTAGCCCGTCATTGATTGTATCATGCGTTCCTTTTTTTATAAATATTTGCCGCAAAATTACAAAAAAAATATGAATTTTGCATGATGCACTCGTTTTTTATTTACTTTGCTTGCAAAGAATGGCGATTATTTGTATCTTTGCAAACAAAAAGCATATGAACTTCGCACTCAGTTTAAATGACAAATATGTCATGCCGTGTCTGGCATTATCCACTTCTATTTTCGAAAACAACCGAAAGAATGACTGTCGCATATACTTACTGACTGACGGTCTGAAAGAAGAAAATATCAGTAAGTTTGACCGTCTCGCCAACATTTATAAACAGCAGATTATCATCAAAAAGGTTCCAAAGGAACTATACGACAACCTGCCTTTCATCAAACGCTATACGTTTGCCACCTATAACCGCTTTATGATTGCCGACCTGATTGAAGACTCAAAGGTCATCTATCTCGACGGTGATATCATCGTCCGCCATGATCTCTCCGATTTGTGGAACACGTCTATTGACGGTTATGCCAGCGGTGTGGTAGAAGACCAGAGGGGTGACGACATCTTCATACACAATCTCAACAAGATTGCCA
>JAEEGL017277628.1_pt1 | contig 22366 bp, 20 predicted proteins | sample 9134231 | NCBI WGS metagenome assembly JAEEGL01 (sample SAMN16246548, study PRJNA631951) | gut metagenome | biome: gut microbiome; feature: rumen; material: fiber-attached | host: Bos | place: Iran: Karaj | collected 2018-10
TCGGCAAGGCTCTTTACGAGGTATTCAAGTATGTAGGTGCTGAGACAATCGGCTACAACCAGCCTGCATCACTTCCTTATCCTACAGAGAATCCTTTCGCATAATTAGTTATAATTGTTTTATACAATAGCTAGGTTATAGAAATAAGAATATGAGCGCCTTTCGAGAATTGTTTTTTCGAAGGGCGCTTTTTTTAATTACCGGTTGAAAAGTTAAAAATACAGGTCTTCTAAAAAAACAGACCTTAATTCCTAATTTTGTAAGTAAGATATTTATAAACACATATTAGGTTAACAGGAGAGGTATTTTCCTGAATTGGTACCCGTTTAAGGGTAGAAAATATATAAAATAAAGAGTGCTTTTCACTATGAGAGCATTTTATTAAATTTGGTACCCATGAATTAAAGATATATGGATACCAAATTAAGAAGAAACCATCTGCTGTGAAAATATGGAAAAAATATACTCAAAAATTTTTCCAAAAGGATACCAAAGTGATAAAATTGAAGTCATATTGAAAAAATTGCATACAAGCAAAAACTGTATGATTATTTATAAAGAAAAGCAGAAAGGACAGGCAACCGATGAAAATAGTAGCAGCAGAAATTGACAGTGTCGGAAATGATATAGATTACAGCAGTCTTTCTAAGCTGGGGGATATTACCTTTTATAAGGACAAGATTACAAAAGATAATGTGAAGGAGCGTCTAAACGGAGTAGAAATTCTTTGCATTAACAAATCCAGAATTACGGCAGAAATACTTGAGCAAACGCCGGATCTCAAACTTATCTGCGAATTTGCTACCGGTTTCGATAACGTGGATATAAAGGATTGTGCTAAAAGGGGAATCAAGGTTGCCAATGTAGCAGGCTATTCAACAGCATCCGTTGCTCAGCATACGTTCGCGCTTCTGTTCTATATTATGGAAGCTCTTAAGGATTACGATGAATTTGTGAAAAGCGGTGAATATGCTGCCCAGGAGCATTTCTGCAAAATGGATATTCCTTTTCATGAAATAGAGGGAATGACTTGGGGAATCATCGGAATGGGAAATATTGGCAGAAAAGTTGCCCAGATTGCTACTGCCTTCGGAGCAAAGGTTATCTTTTACTCTGCATCAGGAAGAACAGACCATATCGATGAAGATAAAGAATACGAGATGGTAAGTTTTGATGAGCTGCTTACAAGGAGTGATGTGTTGTCACTGCATTGTCCGCTTACGGATAAGACCAGAGGGATAATAAATAAGGATGCTCTTGCAAAAATGAAGAAATCAGCAATTCTTATCAACGTTGCAAGAGGTCCGGTGGTGAATGAAGAGGATTTGGCAGAGGCTTTGGAGAAGGATGAAATAGCTGCCGCAGGACTTGACGTACTAACTGTAGAGCCTATGAAAAAGGATAGTCCGCTTCTTGGAATCCAGGATAGCAAGAAACTGTTTGTAACACCTCACATGGCCTGGGCCAGCGTTGAAGCCAGAAGCCGCTGCGTTGAAGAAGTGGCAAAGAACATAATTGCATTTGAAGCAGGCGAAAGCAGGAATATAGTAAACTGATCAGGAGAAAAAGTGATATAGAAAAAGCAGAAAGGAAGCATATAAATGAGAATTACATTAAAAAACGAGACACTTGCTGTTGAAATCGACACAGCAGGTGCAGAGATCAAAAGTGTAAAACGAGATAGTAAAGAATACATGTGGTGCGGAGATCCCAAGTTTTGGGGTCGAACATCACCGGTACTTTTTCCATTTGTAGGAGCTGTTGCAGATAAGACATACAGATACAATGAGAAAGAATATCCCATGGGACAGCATGGTTTTGCCCGTGACATGGAATTTGAGGTTGTGGAAAAAGATGATAACCATGCGGTATTCTCATTAACATCAGACGAGACAACTCTTCAGAAGTTTCCGTTGGATTTCAAGCTTACAATCTCCTACACACTGGATGGAGATAATATAACTGTTGGCTGGAAGGTGGAAAACACAGGAGATGCAGAGCTGCCATTTGCAATTGGTGCCCATCCTGCATTTAACTGTGAGCTTAATAAGGACGGAACACTTAAGGGAAATTCGGTTGTACTTAAGACCGACAAGGATATCCTCACGGTAAGAAAGTTCCATGATCCTCTTGCAGCAAACGAAACATATGAACTTAAACTAAACGGGGAGAAAACTATCGAGGTTGATGAGCACACCTTTGATAACGGAGCTATTATTCTGGAAAACAGCCAGGTTTGTGGCGCTGGAATAGTGGATTCAGAGGGTAAGATGTTCGTGGAAGTAACCTTTGATGCTCCCCTTCTCGGAATCTGGTCACCTTCAGGGAAAAATGCTCCATTTATCTGCATCGAACCCTGGTATGGAAGAGCAGACAGAGAGGGCTTTTCCGGTGAGCTGAAGGATAGAGAGTGGAATCAGACTCTTGAGCCGGGAAAAGAATTTGAAGCAAATTACAGTGTGAAATTTACATAATAAAGCAGACAGTATTATATTCGGAATAAATTTATGACTTCTTGCTTGCATTTGCATGTAAGAAGTCATAGTTTTTTCTGCATTTTATGTGCATATAGCGTTTTTATGGTTTTGTGTCTATTTTCTTTGTTTCACAATTTGAGTCTAAGATTGGAAGGATTCATTCAAGACGCGCGCTACATTTTTTTAATCAGGGATTAAGGCAGCGTAATTGAATTAAAATAAGCTCTGAATTCATTTTCAAGCTCGCTATCCATGCGCTTTTCATATATAGGAAACATTTGCACCATATTGTAATGGAATTGAATAATTTGTTTATAGTTGTCCTGGACGTGCTTTTGCATAAGCAGTCGGTAAGTGAAATGTTTTCCTTTATCTTCAAGATCGTTGCCGGGTTCACTGCTGTGCCAGGATGGTAATGATTGCTGTAAAAAATCCCGTACATGCATGTTGTATGCACGTTTATAGGCATCTGCAAGAGAGTCCTGTCTTGGCCGTAGTGGCATATGGGAATCCTGAAGTTCATTGTTTTCCCAACTATTTGTCCATAACGCATATATCATCATGTGTGCTGCGGAAAACTCGGAAAAAGCGAATAATCTGCTCATTAGTTTTTCTTTTAATTCTGAAATGATCTGTTCATCATTATCATAATCTGATTCAAACAAGGTGCCCTTGGGGAAGTTATCATCCCAAAAATGATTTATTAAATCGAATGCTTCCTGAAGAGTGTAATTCTGTGGAGTAAGGTTATCGCATAATTCTTCTGTGTCCTCACACATTTTCTGAAACATGAATCTGTAATTATCCTCAATCTGATGCCTCTTAATAGAAACGGCTATATCATCTGAATGTGCACCTATGAAACCGGGTATAACAGACGAAATCATTATCCCGACCATGCCTCCAAGTAAAGGCGCCTGTCCGCTTATAAAAAGCGAATACAATATCCATGAGATGGGGCCGCAGGTAAGTATACCTGCTGTAGACATGCAGGCGACATCTATTATATGCTTGATGTTGTTTTGCTTATTTTTGATATCTTCTTCAAATTGGTTCAGGTTCTTGTATTGCTCAGTAATTGTCAGGTCATTCATAGGCATTCCCTTTTTGTTATATATTTTACCATATTAAGATAAAGATTAATTGGTGAGATATTTATAATGGACACGCCTTATGTGGTTCATCAGGACATTACAGCATATGTACATATGGAAATATATAGCTATATAAAGAAGAATAAAGGAAAGTGTAAGGTTTACGAATCTCCAATAGATATCCAGCTTGATAGAGATGATAAGACCATGGTTGAGCCGGATGTGGTTGTTATTTGTGAGAGGGATATAATCAGGCGGAAGAATGTTTTTGGTGCCCCGGACTTTATTTTGGAAGTGTTATCTAAATCTACCAGGAGAAAAGATATGCTCCTAAAAAGCTATAAATATATAGAGGCCGGAGTCAGAGAGTACTGAATGATTGATCCGGATAAAAAGCTTTTGATTAAGTATGACTGCAGCAAAGAAGACGCTATTCCCGAAATAAAGCCACTAAAGGGTAAAGAACCGGTCCTTATATATGATGGGAAACTGGAAATTGATTTGGACGAAATTGAAGCTATTATTGATGAATATGAACAAATTCCGGAGGAGTAGTGGGATATTATTGAGTTTGGTAAATGGGATTACCTGATAATTGCGATTATATCTTCAAAACTTGCGAAGGATAGATTGTTTTATTTTTTCGTGTGAGATATTATTAAGGGAGCGCTGATACATCGTAATCGGGTTTTTATAGTATATTCACGATGTATTAGAATAGATTTCTATATAATAAGCGTAGTAAAAAAGGAGAAATATACTATGACATTAGAAGAAGCAAAAAAGAAACTTGAAGCAAACGGACAGATGCATGTCCTCAAATATTATGATGAGCTTTCAGAAGCTGAGAAGGCAGCACTTCTTCAGCAGATCGATGAGACGGATTTCGAAGTTTTAAAAAATGCGAAGAACTTAGGACATGGTTCTGAGAGAGGGGAATTCTCGCCTCTTGCCTGCATGCAGCTTTCTGAGATTGAGAAGAGAAAAGATGAGTTTACCAAGATCGGAACAGATGCTATTAAGGAAGGAAAGGTAGCAGCATGTCTTCTTGCCGGTGGTATGGGAACAAGACTTGGTTCCGATGATCCTAAGGGTATGTACAATATCGGTCTTACTAAGGAAGTGTTCATTTTCCAGAGAATTATTGAGAATCTTCTTGATGTAGTTAATGCTACAGGTTCATGGATTCACCTTTTCATCATGACAAGTGAGAAGAACCATGAGAAGACTGTAAACTTCCTTACAGAGAAGAATTTCTTCGGATATAAGGCAGATAAGGTTACTTTCTTCAAGCAGGACATGGCTCCCGCTTCAGATTATGAAGGTAAGGTTTATATGGAAGAGAAGGGACGTATCTCTACATCTCCTAACGGAAATGCAGGATGGTTCTCATCTATGATCAAGGCAGGGCTTGATAAGACACTTCATGCTGAGGGTATCGAGTGGGTTAATATATTTGCTGTTGATAATGTACTTCAGAGAATCTGCGATCCTACATTTGTAGGTGCTACAATTGAGCAGAAGGCTGAGGTTGGTGCTAAGGTTGTTAAGAAGAATGCTCCTGATGAGGGTGTTGGTGTTATGTGCCTTGAGGATGGCAGACCTTCAATCGTAGAGTATTATGAACTTACACAGGAGATGATGGATGCTAAGGATGAGGCAGGAGATCCTGCTTACAACTATGGAGTTATCCTTAACTATCTCTTCAATGTTCCTGCACTTGAGAGAATTGCTAAGAATGAGCTTCCTCTCCACGTTGTTGAGAAGAAGATTCCTTTCATCAATGAGAATGGTGAGCTTGTTAAGCCTGAGACACCTAACGGATGCAAATTTGAGCAGCTTGTTCTTGATATGATTCATGAGCTTGACAGCTGTGTGCCTTATGAAGTTGTTCGTGAGCATGAGTTTGCGCCTATTAAGAATAAGACAGGTAAGGATTCAGTAGAGTCAGCTAGAGAACTTTGCAAGAAGAACGGAATTGAACTGTAAATAGTACTCCTCATCCGGCGCTGCGCGCCGGATGAGGGGAAATAGGGAGGACAGAGTATGGCAATATTAGTTACAGGTGGTGCCGGATATATCGGAAGCCACACAGTAGTAGAGCTTCAGAACGCAGGTTATGATGTAGTTGTTATGGACAACCTTGCTAATGCAAGCGAGAAGGTTCTTGGACGAGTTGAAGCAATTACAGGCAAGAAGGTTCCTTTTTATAAGACAGATATCCGAGACAGAAAGGGCCTTGAAGAGATCTTCACTAAGGAGAAGATCGACAGTGTTATTCACTTTGCAGGTCTTAAGGCTGTTGGCGAGTCAGTGCAGAAGCCTTGGGAATACTATGAGAATAACATCGGCGGAACACTTACACTTGTTGATGTTATGAGACAGCATGGATGCAAGAATATCATCTTCTCTTCATCCGCTACAGTTTATGGTAATCCTGCATTTATTCCGATTACAGAGGAGTGCCCTAAGGGACAGTGCACAAACCCTTATGGCTGGACCAAGTCAATGCTTGAGCAGGTTCTTACTGATATGCAGTTTGCAGATAAGGAATGGAACGTAGTTCTTCTTAGATACTTTAATCCTATCGGAGCTCACAAGAGCGGAACTATCGGTGAAAATCCTAACGGAATTCCTAACAACCTTATGCCTTATATTACACAGGTTGCGGTTGGCAGACTTCCTAAGCTGAACGTATTTGGTAATGACTATGATACTCCGGACGGAACCGGAGTGCGTGATTATATTCATGTAGTAGACCTTGCAGTAGGACATGTTAAGGCTCTTAAGAAATTAGAGCCGGGCAGTGGTCTTTCAATCTACAATCTTGGTACAGGTGTTGGCTATAGTGTTCTTGATATTGTTAAGAATTTCGAGGAAGCTAACGGAGTGAAGATTCCTTACGAGATTCAGCCCAGACGTGCGGGAGACATCGCTACCTGCTACTCCAATGCTGATAAGGCAGAGAAGGAGCTTGGTTGGAAGGCACAGAATGGCATTCGCGAGATGTGTGAAGATTCCTGGAGATGGCAGAGCCAGAATCCTAATGGTTATGAGGACTAATTACACTGACAATTAGAATATCAGGTTAATGAATTAGTTGATTTAAGGGAAGGTGTGTAGCCTTCCCTTAATTAGATATATAACATTTGACCGGAAAAGATAAGTTATATGGAGATTTTGAGTTAATGTTTAGACTTTGGGTTCGACTAATAAATGATAATCATTTGTTGAAAGATGTTACTATTGAAGATAATACGATGGATACCAGAACACACAAGGTTATGAATGCTATTGAAAAGGCCTGCTACGAGCTTGATCTTAGTAAGCCAATATGGCTTAAGTCAACGGTCCATGACTTTCAGCTTCATAATAAGTGTCGTTTTACAAAGGATGCATTTATTGAGGAAATTCCATTTGAATATATGGAAATCCAAGTGATTGAAGAAGACGATTTTTATTATTAGGAAAAATTAGAAATATACGGTTGCCGGTACAAGAAAAAGCCTTGTGCCGGCTTTTTTGAAATTATCTTTTAGGTTCAATTTAAGTATAAGAAATATTTTTTTGATACTTTTATCACAATTTCGTCACATTCTCTTTCTATACTGAGTACATGCAAAGAGAAAAATATAATTTATCAAAAAGTTTATCAAAGAAAGAAGGTAATGGATGATGTTTGATAATGAGAATAATGAGCAAAACAAAGTAGAAGGTGGGGGAAACACCTACAGCTCAGATAACCAGAGCGGAGGTTACGGTGGTTATAATCAAAACAGTAGTAACAACAATGGCGGAACATATGGTGGATATAACGGAATGAGCAGTGAATCCAACGGGATGAACAACGCTAACGGTAACTACAACCAGAGTGGTAATTATAACCAGAATGGTAACTACAATCAGAACGGGAATTACAATCAGAATGGCAATAGCTATGGTAATTACAACTATGGTAACAAAAATACATATGGTAATTACCAGTATTCTTACAATCAGCCCGGTATGAATGGTGGAAACGGACCTCACAAAAAGGGAACAGGGAAGAAAGTTGCAGCAGCAATTGCCATTGCACTCGTTCTTTTCCTCGGACTTGGAGCAGGATATTACAGCATGACAAAGATTTCCCAAATGCCTGCAGCTATACAGGATAAGGCAGATGCCGGAAATGAAGACAAGCAGGAAGCAAAGGAGAAGGGTTCTTCGGATAGCGCTGTGAATAACAACAATCAGACACAGGCTGATGAGAATGCAATAGACTCTACTATTACTGCAAACAATGCTGAGTCAGGAATTGCTCAGACTGAAACTGTTGAGAATTCAAGAACAGTTGTGACAGATGTTACAGAGGTTGTTGCCAAGGCAATGCCTGCTATGGTTTCAATCAACAATAACTATACACAGTCTGCTTCATATTTTGGACAGACATATAGCCAGGAGCTTACAGCTTCAGGATCAGGTATCATTGTAGGTACAAATGAGACAGAGCTCCTTATCGCTACTAACTATCATGTTATTGAAGGTGCTGATTCTCTTGAGGTTCAGTTTGTAGATGAGAATACTGCAAAGGCAGAGGTTAAGGGAACAGATTCCAACATGGATCTGGCAGTTATAGCTGTTCAGCTTAGTGATCTTAGTGCAGAGACAAAGAATGCTATAGCAATAGCAACTCTTGGAGATTCAAATTCACTTACACTTGGCGAACCTGCCATTGCAATAGGTAATGCCCTTGGATATGGACAGTCGGTTACAACGGGTGTCATAAGTGCTGTGAATCGTGTAATCGATCTTGATGACAGTAAGCAGGGAACTTTTGTACAGACGAGTGCAGCTATTAATCCCGGTAACTCAGGTGGTGCGCTTCTTAATATGAGTGGTGAAGTCATTGGTATTAACTCAAATAAGATTGGTGGCGAAGCTATAGAAGGCATGGGATATGCAATACCGATTTCAACTGCTAAGCCTATCATTGAACAGCTTATGACAGAGAAGACACGTGCTAAGGTTTCTGAGGATAACAGAGGTTACATCGGTATTTCAGGTGTTAGTGTAACTTCAGATGTATCACAGATGTATGGACTTCCTCTTGGAGTATATGTTGCAGGTGTTTCCGAGGATGGCGGCGCTAAGGCAGCAGGTATTCAGGAAGGTGATATCATAACAAAGTTTGACGGAAAAGAAATTTCATCAATGGATGATCTTCAGAACAGACTTGCTTATTATGAAGCAGGTGAGACTGTTACCGTTACAGTGCAGAGACAGGCAGAGGGTGGTTACCAGGATCAGGAGATAACCGTTACTCTTGGTTCAAAGCCTACAGTACAGTCAGACAGCGGTGCTGATAACAAGACTTATCAGGGTGAGAAGCAGCCCGATGCAAAGCAGGAAGAAGGTCAGGGTAGTCAGGGACAGGGCCAGCAGAGTGATGAGCTTGATCCTTTCCAGAGTCCCTTCGGATTTGGTTTTAATTTCGGAAACTAAAGAATGATAATTATATTTTTTGATTTGATTCAATCGCATGATAATAAAGGGAAGAGTGCTGTATGAATCAATGAAAACCCTCTTTGTCGGATTGATTAACCGATAAAGAGGGTTTTTATATTTCATAGTTTCTTTACTTGAAGCAGGGCGGAGGCGCGCATATAATGGTGTATGGGCATTAGATTGTATGAAATGAATAGTAAAAAGCTTAAAGCACAGAAACTAACTTAACGGAGAAAACATAATGGGTAATAATTTTGATAATAAAGATAATGATGAGCTTGATTTCAGAGAGGTTCCGGAATCTGAAATAAAGAGAGATATAAATAAAACAAGTGATAATAAAAGTGACAATTCAGTTGATGTAATTGATTCAGGTAATGTAAACGGAGATAAGGAGACGAGCAAGGATTCAGGCAATAATTCAGGTAATGAATCAGGCAATGCTTCCAATAAGGAAAGCGACTATGAGGATGTCTGCTTTATATGCAGACGACCTGAGAGCAAGGCCGGCAAGATGTTCCATCTTCCAAACGGTATAAGTGTCTGCGATGATTGTATGCATAAGACTATGGATACTGTCAGCCAGTTTGACTATCAGAATCTTTTGAATAATCCAGACCTGATGAATGAGCTTAATAAGCATTCAGGAATGCCTGGATTGAATTTCATGGATTTAGGAAACTTTATGAATTCCGGTGGTATTCCTAATTCTCAGAAGATAAAAAAGAAGAAGGAAGAAGATATCAAGGTAAAGCCTGAGTTTAGCATTGATAATATACCTGCACCGCATATCATCAAGGGTAAGCTTGACGATTATGTTATTGGTCAGGAGCAGGCAAAAAAGATAATTTCAGTAGCTGTTTATAATCATTATAAGCGTGTTAAGACAGGTACAATGGATGACATAGAGATTGAGAAGTCAAATATTCTCATGATCGGACCAACAGGTAGCGGAAAGACATATCTTGTTAAAACACTTGCTAAGCTTCTTGATGTGCCGCTTGCCATAACAGATGCGACATCTCTGACAGAGGCAGGATATATCGGTGACGATATAGAGAGCGTTGTAAGTAAGCTTCTTGCTGCAGCCGGAAATGATATTGATAAGGCTCAGCAGGGTATTATTTTCATAGATGAGATTGATAAGATTGCGAAGAAAAAGAATACAACCTCAAGAGATGTAAGCGGTGAGTCTGTTCAGCAGGGTATGCTTAAGCTTCTCGAGGGATCTGATGTTGAGGTTCCTGTAGGCGCAAGCAGCAAGAATGCTATGGTTCCTATGGCAACAGTAAATACCAGAAATATTCTGTTCATCTGTGGTGGTGCTTTTCCGGAGCTTGAGGAGATAATAAAGCAGCGTCTGAATAAGCAGACTTCTATAGGTTTTGATGCTGATCTTAAGGATAAGTGGGATAAGGATCCTGATCTTATTACAAAAGTTACAATAGATGATCTTAAGAAGTTTGGAATGATTCCTGAGTTTTTGGGAAGACTTCCCATCATTTGTACGCTCAAGGGATTGTCAAAGGAGATGCTTGTGGAGATCCTGAAAGAGCCCAAGAATGCAATACTTAAGCAGTACCAGAAACTGCTTGCACTTGATGAGGTTAATCTTGAGTTTGACGATGATGCACTTGAGGCAATAGCTGAAAAGGCTATGGAAAAGGATACCGGAGCCAGAGCTCTGCGCGCTATTATTGAGGAGTTCATGTTGGATATTATGTATGAAATTCCAAAGGATGATAATATCGGAAATGTAACCATAACCGGTGATTATATCAGAGGAAAAGGCGGTCCGAGAATTGAACTTCGTACTACTGAGGTGCCTAGGGCGATACCGCTGAAAGATGCTGAGAAGGCTTAAATAAATAAAGCTGGCAGATGAGTCCCCTCATCCGTCAGCTTCGCTGACACCTTCCCCCCAAGGGGAAGGCTTTGTGCATTCAATAATATGCCTTCCCATTGGGGGAAAGGTGGCGCGAAGCGCCGGATGAGGGGAGCTTATGCAGTAATAAAAGTTCCTGCCTTACCCTTAAGCGCGTCGCTAACCTCTCCAAGAGAAGTAATAAGAACACTTCCTGAAGGATTTTTTCTAAGATATTCAATAGCAGCTTCAATCTTAGGAAGCATATCTGTAGCGCCGAACTGGCCGTCACGGATATATTCTTCTGCAGTAGCTACATTCATTCGCTCAATAGGTGCCTGAGATTCTTTTCCGAAATCCTTGTAAACATAAGGAACAGAAGTCAGGATGATAAGTCTGTCTACGCCGAGATCAGCGGCAAGTTTTCCGGCTATAGCATCCTTTTCAATAACAGCGGAAGCGCCTTTTAGTACATGATTCTGCTGTATTACGGGGATTCCGCCGCCTCCGCAGGCGATTACAATCTGGCCGGCATCTGAAAGAGCTCGGATAGCATCAATTTCTACAATATCTATGGGTTTGGGAGCAGCAACGATACGAAGGTATCCCTTTCCGGGAACTTCCTGTACAAAGTTTCCCTTCTTAACCTCATTATCAGCGTCCTCTTTGGACATGTATCTTCCGATAACCTTGGTGGGAGCATAGAAAGCCTCATCGTAAGGATCAACAGTAACCTGAGTCAGAATTGTGCTGACAGGGGTGGATATTCCTCGACTTGTGAGCTCGCTTTTCAGGGAGTTTTGGAGATCGTAGCCTACATATCCCTGGCTCATTGCGCTACAAACACTCATAGGAGCAGGAGTGTAGTCGATGTAAATTCTTCGCAGCTCTGTCATAGCCTTGTGAATCATGCTGACCTGAGGACCATTACTGTGAGTGATATTCAGCTGGTAGCCTGCTTCAACGAGATCGGCAAGAGCTTTTGCGGTTACTTTTGTGGCTTTCATCTGTTCATTGGTGGTGTATCCGAGGGCTTCGTGGCCAAGGGATACAACGGCCTTCTTGTTTTCCATTGCGTTTCCTCCCGATTATGCTAATAAAAATATGTCTAATCATACCATAAAATGGAATGGTGAGATACATTATTGCACTGTATAATACAAGCTTTACGTTAATGTTTTTTTAATGTGTGCGACTGGACAAATACTCCTGCCATAGATCTTCACCCTTTTCAAGTATCTGGAAATAAGTTTCCTTAAAAATATTAAAAATCGGCTCAGATTTTTCAAAAAGACCATAGGATTCAGGTACCTCATGAAGAGCGGTATCAATATCTGCCGCAATTTTCATGGCGATATTCTTATCGGGCATTGTTATCATACCAAGGAAGGCAGAGCCGTAGGCTTTGCTGGAGGTACAAGAGCCGATGTAGCAGGCTGCAAAATCAACCCATTCCTGAATCTGAAAAGAATCCATAGTGCAGTCATCGAGCCCAAGCTCTGTGAGATAGCCGGAAACTTCTTTTTTTCTTTTGTTGTTTAGAAAGCCCAAACCGGAAGCACGGTTCATGGTAAGTAGCATCATGAAGGCGCGCATATATTTATCAATCCACTGGTTGTCTTTTTGTTCATATCTGCTGTCAAAAAGTGAAAGGCATCTTGCAGCATCTTCCGGGGCACTGTCATATAATTGCTGCAGATAAGCTCTTCTTTCGGATAATTCTTTTATTTCGTGATAGTTATTAATTTCTCTTGGTTTATCATAGATGTTTTTGCTGTTTAGCATTTGGAACCCTCATCCGTCAGCTCTCCCTTGAAAGGGGAAGTCTTATTAAGCCATAAATAGTTTATTCTTTCTGCGATCATACGTCATTATACCGTTTACTTCCTCTTCAACATCGGAAAGCTGAGTATAAACGGCACCTGCGAGCCCCTTTTTCTTAAGGGGCTCTATGGTTTCTTCCATTAAAAGCCGGTAAGCTTTTTGGAAATCTGCAACGGTATCAAATTTCTTATAACCGAAAACTCTGTCCACACTGCTGTGTCCTTTGATATAGCAGGTATATCCTCCGTATTCGGAGACTACAAAAGCACGATGCTTCTTATCTTCAATGACATCCAGCGGTCTGAAATAGTTGTGTACACTTCTGAAATCACCGCCGTTTTCGTCAAACCAGCCACTGGCCTGGTCAATCAGCCTGTTGTCAGCAAATTGTCTTGCCTGTATGGTTGCCGCAGAGGCATTGAATTGTCCCCAACCCTCATTGAAAAGAACCCACACAGATATACTGGGGACATTTATCAGATACTGAATGGTCTCCTTCATCTCGTGTGTCCATTCTTTTCTTCCGTCGGCAGATTCGCGTGAAAAAATGTGATAGTTTATCGGACCGTCAGGCATGTGACCAAAGATTCCCGGGAAAAGTGTGGGAAGGTAGGTTACAATGGGCTTCGCATAGGATGAACCGCCGCTTACCATATCCTGCCAAACGATCATTCCAAGCCTGTCGCAGTGGTAGTACCATCTTGCGGACTCAATTTTTATATGCTTTCTCAGCATGTTAAAGCCAAGCTTTTTCATCTCTGTAATATCAAAAATAAGAGCCTCATCACTTGGGGCGGTATACAAACCGTCAGGCCAGTAGCCCTGGTCAAGAACTCCGTTAAGGAAGTAGGGCTTGCCGTTAAGGAAAAACAGAGGATGTCCTTCATTGTCAAATTGTCTTGTAAATGAACGCATTCCAAAGTAAGTCCAGGCTTCGTCCTGCCCTGTAGTGATGCATACCTGGTAGAGATAAGGATCCTCTGGGCTCCATAGATGGGGCTTGGGGATAGTTATCTTGCATGAGTAAACGTAGTTAGATACGCCCTTGCTCTCGATATCGGGTGAAAAGGTTGCAAGTTCATCGGAGTTGTGATTAAAGGAATCATGGAAATCCTCTGATTCAAAACGATCGCGATTTTTGTCGCTTCTGTGGGTTGTATCGCCTTCATTTTCAGCAATCAGAATCTGTCTCTTTGAATCCATTACCTTAATTGACATCGGGCATTCACCGGTGGTGTGAACTGTGACATAGATTACGTCAAGGTCGCGGTCAGGGATGATTCTGTAGGCTGAAATATGCGTTGCAGGAACGATTTCAAGCCATACTGTCTGCCAGATGCCGCTTTGGGCAGTATAATACATTCCGCCACGCTTTAAGGTCTGTTTGCCTCTGCTGTGATAGGAGGAGTCACTGTCATCCTGAACACACACTGTAAGTGTCCCGCCAAGACATAAAGTATCATCGGGTGCTTCAGGCTTAAGCTGCTCTGTAATATCAATTGTAAATGGAAGATATCCGCCGGAATGAGCACCGACCGGAGTGCTATTTATGAAAATAATGGCGCGCTGATCAATGGCACCAAAATGTAAAAGTACACGGGAATCTTTCGAGGGGAGTTTTATAGAGGAAAGTCTCTTTTTATACCATAAGTATTCGTCAGGCTTTAGCTGTCTTTCGACGCCTGAAAGAATAGTTTCCGGTGAAAATGGAACGAGAATGGTACCATCCATTTTTTTAGGATGTACATCGCTTTTTGAGATGGCATATTCCCATTCTCCGTTCAAGTTTATGTAGCTGTCGCGAACGAACTGTGGACGGGGGTATTCCTGTAAAACATTCTCTTTATCGAGTGAATCGCCCCAGACAGTGGTCAATCTGTGAAGTACATCGTCCTCATGTGTTTTGTCTATTGCTTTAATTGCATCTATTATATCCATGTATTAGTCCTTTCGGGAATGCCCTTCATTATATATTAGAATTCTGAGCTTTCACTGCGACGAGGTCCTGATAAAATGCTGCATCTGATGTGGTAAGATATGCTGTTACCCAGAAAAGTGGGATAAAGCAGGCAAGCATTCCGATAAGCCCAAGAGGTATGAAGCTGAGGTAAAGGAGGAGAAGTCTTCCTTTATTGCCGCGCATAAGCTTCATGCTGGTTTTTAATATTGAAGTGGCCGATTTTTCCGGAAAATCCTGAAGTATGTAATAGGACTGTGAAAATGTCAGGCGTACATAAATGTTCACTATAGCTAAAATCGCGATCACGGCTATGACTGCGATAGTAATCTGCGAATCAATGTTCCCTGTGAGTTTGGCATTCGTTGCAAGGATTACTGAAAGTACCTGGATGGGGATCATGGTGAGTGTGTCCATAACCGCCAGCGGAATCTGAAGAACGATTGCCTTATCGGGGTGGTTCTTAAAGCCGTGGAAGATGTCAGCTACAGACACGGACTGTCCATAGACAATGTTCATGAAAAGATAGGCAATCCCTGATTCAAAAACGCCAAAGAACAGGTTGACCAGGATTGTTGCCGCAAAATATACCAAATATGAAAGAAGAGTATTTGGGATGATTGAACCAATAATGAAGTTAATAATCATAAATGAAATGAATCGGTAAAGAATTATGGCTGAGATCGTAGTGCCATAGTGCCCAAGGAGTCTTTCTCTTGCTGTGGCCTTGAGTGCGGTAGTGTTCTTTAATTGTCTCATAAGTTCCTCTTTTTGTTAGTTTTTTATGCTGAGCTTCAAAAATGCCACACTCAGTATATTTACATAAGATAAGGCGAAGCACTGGGGCTTCACCTTATATAAAACGTATTAAACTGCAGCGTCGAAGCTTGATCCTATGATACCGCTTGCCGCATCTGCAGATTTTTTGTTTTTCTGATAAGGATTGTCTTCGTTTTTATACATTATCTGAGTGGTTGTGAGTCCGCCGGATACATATGTCCTTCCACACTCGGGGCATACCGCTGTAGTAATCTTGACGGATGCCTGTAATACCTTACCGTTACCCTCAGCTGCTTTTTTGTATGCGTTGGCAACATGTTCCTGTTCATGCCCGCGAACTCGTGCAGGAGCCGCTTCGGGAGAGATATGCGAGGCGCTCTTGAAAGAAACGTTTTCGTTTGAGCCATCCTGATATTTGCGATTCTTGCAGGTCTCGCATTCAGCCGGTGATGAGCGCATACCGGGCTTTTTCTCAACGGATTCCCCGGGATTCAGTGTAACCTTGCCATCGCCCATGACGGGGACAGAACCGGCTGCTGCTTCAGAAACTGTTCCGGAGCCGCCGTTATTAAAGGCAGGACCAAAGAATCCTGATGCGTATGAACTGTTAAATCCAATTCCACTGATACCACTCATAAGCACATCCTCTTTTAATTCTCAGCAGGAATGTCAAATTGTATTCCGAGATTATTGGTGATCTCCTTGAACATGTCATCAAAGCTCTCACCTGTAATCGCCTGAGAATACTGATTTACCATTTTGTGCGCTTCGGGATCGGTAAATACCGTCACGAAGGATGTAACAATCAGTGCGTATCCCCCAAATAATCCGATGAGGCCAAAGATTATTGCTCTCTTTGCCTGCGGATATAGATAGCCCTTTTCATCTCTGGTGAGAAATGCAAGGGTTATTGCAATTCCTCCAAGTATGATGGAGAAATAAACACTTAATAAAAGTGCTATTGAAACCAGGCCTATAATCGAGGCGATAGTAGCCAGTGTAACCCTGGGATTTAAAGGGTTATGGGTCCGGTTATATTCAAAACTCTCAGTCATTTATCAGTTTGTGTGCCGGGCATCTGATAACTGTGCCGGCAGGTTCCTCCTCTTGCCGTTTCTAATTTTTTTGAATATGGCATAATAAAAAATGACAATACTTCACTTTAAGTTTACCGCAAAAAGAGGGGATTGTGTATTAAATTTTGATGAAAAATGACTATGATTGAAAAAGGGGGCGACCTCATAGTAAAATAGTGAAGTGTCGCTTTACATTTCTTTTTTGAAAAAGCGAAGAGCTGAATAAATTCAAGGAGTTATACAGTCAGTATGGATATTTTACAGAAAATTACAGAAGAACTCAGTGTACAGAAATGGCAGGTGGAGGCAGCAGTTAAGCTTATTGATGAAGGTAACACCATACCTTTTATTTCAAGATATCGTAAGGAGGTAACCGGATCTCTTAACGATGAGCAGCTCAGAACTCTGGGCGAGAGACTTACATATTTAAGAGGTCTTGAAGAGAAAAAAGAGCAGGTTATTTCCAGTATAGAAGAGCAGGGTAAGCTTACAGACGAGCTCAAGGCTAAGATCATCGCAGCTGAGACCATGGTTGCGGTTGAAGATCTTTACAGACCTTACAGGCCTAAGAGAAAGACAAGAGCTTCCGTTGCGAAGGAAAAGGGACTTGATGGTCTTGCGGATATCATCAGGGCTCAGGAGACTACTAAGACACTTATTGAGGAAGCGGCTCCCTACGTTAATGAAGAAAAAGAGGTTAAGAATATTCAGGAAGCTATTCAGGGTGCCATGGATATCATCGCCGAGGAAATCTCTGATAATGCTGACTATCGTACATATATCCGTGAGGAAACCTGGAATCAGGGCTTTGTGACATCTAATGCCAAGGATGAGAAGGCAGAGAGCGTTTATGAGATGTACTACAACTTCGAGGAGCCTGTAAACAAGATCCTTGGACACAGAGTACTTGCCCTTAACCGAGGCGAAGCAGAGAAGTTCCTTACAGTTAAGATTATAGCACCCGAGGAACAGATACTTCGTTTCCTTGAAAAGAAGACAATTACAAAGGAAAATCCCGAGACAACACCTATTTTGCAGGCTGTTTGCAAGGATTCCTATGACAGACTTATAGCTCCCGCAATTGAGCGTGATATCAGAAACGAGCTTACTGAAAAGGCAGAGGACAGCGCTATAGGCGTATTTGGCAAGAACCTGGAGCAGCTTCTTATGCAGCCTCCAATTGCAGGTAAGACAGTACTTGGCTGGGATCCTGCTTTCAGAACAGGCTGCAAACTTGCTATCGTTGATGCCACAGGAAAAGTTCTTGATACAAAGGTTATCTATCCCACAGCGCCTCAGAACAAGGTTGAGGAAGCCAAGGCAGAACTTAAAAAACTTATCAAGAAGTATGATGTTGACCTTATTTCAGTAGGTAATGGTACTGCTTCAAGAGAATCGGAGCAGGTAATCGTAGAGCTTATTAAGGAGCTTGATAAGCCCGTTCAGTACGTAATCGTAAACGAGGCAGGTGCTTCGGTTTATTCAGCAAGTAAGCTTGCTACAGAGGAGTTTCCACAGTTTGACGTAGGACAGAGAAGTGCAGCTTCCATCGCTAGACGTCTTCAGGATCCTCTTGCAGAGCTTGTAAAAATCGATCCTCAGAGTATCGGTGTCGGACAGTATCAGCACGATATGAACCAGAAGAAGCTTGGAGAAGCTCTTTCAGGCGTGGTTGAAGATTGTGTTAACAAGGTAGGTGTTGACCTTAATACAGCATCAGCACCGCTCCTTACATATATTTCAGGTATCAGCAAGGTAATTGCCAAGAATATCGTAGAGTACCGCGAGGCTAACGGCAAATTTGAGAGCAGAGATGAACTCCTTAAGGTACCGAAGCTTGGCCCCAAGGCCTATGAGCAGTGCGCAGGATTTTTACGTATTCATGATGGTAAGAATGCTCTTGATGATACGAGTGTACATCCGGAGTCCTATGAGGCAGCTGAGAAGCTTATGGATAAGCTTGGTCTTACCATGGATGATGTAAGAGAAGCACAGAAGAAGACAGCTAAGGCTAAGGCAGATGCAAAGAAGGCAGAGAATAAGCCCCAGCCAAAACCCAGGAAGAAGGAAAAGCAGTTTGTTGTTAAGAATACAAGTACTGCTATGGGAGCAGCTCTGGCAGCAGCTCTTAATGGTGCAAATCTTGGTGTGGATTCAGGCGTAGAGTTGTCCTCTGCGGATGTGAACAGCTCCAAGGGCGGCAATGGAAAGGGGGATTCCGGCAATGGCGCGTCTTCTGTAGGCGGAAGTCTTCTTAAAAAGGTTGGAGACAAGAAGAAGCTTGCTGAGGAGCTTGGTGTTGGTGAGATAACTCTTACTGATATTCTCTCAGAGCTCGAGAAGCCTTCCCGTGACCCCAGAGAGAGCATGCCTGCTCCTATTCTCAGAAGTGATGTCATGGATATGAAGGACTTAAAGCCCGGAATGATCCTTAAGGGAACAGTCAGAAATATCGTGGATTTCGGTGCATTCGTAGATATAGGTGTTCACCAGGACGGCCTTGTGCACATCTCACAGATAACAGACCGCTATATCAAGCATCCTCTTGATGCAGTTAGCGTCGGTGATATCGTTGACGTTCAGGTTATCGAGGTTGATGTAAAGAAGCAGAGAATCGGACTTACGATGAAGATTAAGAAGTAATGAAAAAGGCTGCCATCAGGCAGCCTTTAATTATTGCTTTGTTTTTCCATATCTAAGCGGTCTCGCCACATGTACATTAAAGAACTCAATGAGAGGTCCCATGAAAAATGCAGTAATGATGGTTCCTATTCCCGGGAGAACACCCATCACAAATCCCAGTCCTGTGCAGATGAGATCGCCTCCAATTCTGAGTATTCTAAAATCCCAGCCTTTCTGTTCTGAAAGAGACAGTGCAATCGCATCATAGGTTGATACGCCGAGGTCGCTTGTGAAATACAGAGCTGATGCAAAACACATGATTATAATCGCTACAATTAGGAAGACCATTTTTACCATAAATGAAGGATTCGGAATCAGGTTTGTCCAGAAGGCATGGGACCAGTCAACAACGTATCCCAACAGGAACAGATTGATAAACGTGGCTATTCCTATCTTCTTTTTATCAAGGAAAAAGTCGAATACCAGAAGTATCATATTGATCACCATGTAGACAATTCCGTAGCCTATCACGGGACTTTCTTCAAAATCTGTGAAAAATCTCGGAGCACCACTTGTCAAAATGTGCTGAAGCTGTGTCCAAATTCCGTGAGCAAAAACCTGAAAAGGATCCATACCCATAAGAGAAAACTGGAACATTCCCACGGAAAAGCCTGCTATAAGTACTCCTCCAAAAGTCATGGCAATGCGGCGTTTCATTTCTGCGTCAATCTTTTTTAACATTGATTCCTCCAAAGAATCCTTCACTTCACAAGATACCTCTCACGCAAGCGAAGGCCTGATTCAATACGATTACTGTTTTTTACTCAAAGTAATATAGCAAAATCGATTTTTTGCAGCAATGTCATTTTGTGATACTTTATCCGATATTTATGATTTATTGTGTTTTGGTATGCAAAAAAGTTATGCCTTTTTGTGCTCTTTTTCATCGGATGTGTAATTTATGATGGCAGGTGACTTTACGTTCTGAGCTTTGTTCTTCCACTTAATATTGTAGTATAAAAGCTCAACCACACAGCAGCACATCCATCCCACCGGGTAACCAAAACCTACCCACTTGGGGTCATTTACAATATAATTTGTGAGCACGAAAAGATATATCTGCCTCACCACAACGAAGGTTGCAATCATGATAACCATGGGACCTCTGGAATCTCCGCGGCCACGAAGGGCAGCAGCGAGAGTGTGGTTAACACAGTTTGCAATAAGGAAGAACACGTTGGTTTGAATGAAAAGTGCTCCGAATTCAATAACCGACTCATCCGATGAAAAGAGTCTGATGGCAGGTCTTGCAAATATGTATAGCATCAGCGCAATTACAAATGTAACAATGGTGGACAGGAGGATAGCTGTTCTTGTTCCGCTTTCGGCACGCTTTTCTTTTCCGGCACCGATGTTCTGGCTCACAAAGGTGGTAGCAGCCATAGCAAAGCTGGACATGGGCAGCATGATGAAAGTATCGAGTTTGTTGTAGCTGCTCCAGCCTGCCATGCAGCTTGAACCGAAATGATTTATGTAGGATTGCACGAATACATTAGAAAAAGCTGTAATAACTGACTGTATACCTGCAGGAAGTCCTACCATGAATATGCTTTTTAAGATATCTCTGTCAAGTGTCAGATCCTTCCAGACAAGCCTATAAATATCATTTGTTCTGGTAAGCAGCATCAGCGTGACAATAGCGGAAATAAACTGAGAAATGATAGTTGCGTAGGCAACGCCTGCAATTCCTGCGTGGAGACCGATTACGAAAACAAGGTCAAGAACGATGTTCATAAGACTTGTCAGAATGAGGAACATAAGAGGCCTCGTAGTATCACCTACAGCTCTAAGGATTCCGCTTCCCATGTTATAAATAAGAAGACCTGAAAATCCAAGGAAATATATTCTAAGATAAGTGGTTGCCTCGGGCATAACATCATCAGGAGTTGCCATAAATTTCAGCATCGGAACCACGCCTGCATTACCGATAATTGTAAACAGTACGCAGAATACAAGTGTTGTAGCAATCGTGGTTTCGATTGCAAGGTGGAGACCTTTTAAATCCTTTCCTCCAAAATATCTGGAGATCAGAACTCCTGCTCCTATTGAGAAGCCATTAAAAAAGAACACCAGCATATTTACAATCATGGTGGTGGAGCCCACTGCCGCAAGGGCCTCTTTTCCTACGAAATTGCCCACCACGATCGAATCTACGGTGTTATATAACATCTGAAAAATATTTCCGAACATAAGCGGCAGCGAGAACGCAATTATCTGCTTTAAGATTGAGCCGCTTGTCATGTTTCTTGTTGTAGTTTTTTGTGCCATTTTTTGTATCCCTGGTTTCTCTTAGTTATTTGTTTTTATGTAAAATCACTTTGAATAGTTTCCATTTATAAAGTTTAGCACAAAGGGATAGTGTGTTGTCTTACCGAAATTTGTCTTTTTATGTCCGTTTTTTGACATGATTTATAAGTTTGGTTTTGTAATATCAGATAATCGTTTGCTAAATGGTACGTGGGAATTATTGCCTGCTTTCTGATTATCAAAATATTTTTCTAATGCTTTTACTTCGTTTCTTATATCAGTCAGATGTTGGCTACACATTTTTTCAGATAATCCTGCGCCAATTCCGAGTGTAATTAAGTCGTTGTCGGATATGTTTTTTCCTTTACCATTCACAGATGTTGTATGTTCGCCCCAGTAGGTATCACTATAGGTGAGATCGTATGCCGGTGCCAGTTTCCAACCATTCATATCTGTATAAAGAAATGAAAAGTTCTTAGTATGATCATCTCTGTTATGAGCCAATACGTTGAAACACATTATTTTATACAACTGTTCTTTGTCATAGGTGGCATCTTTTGTAAGCACTCTTACTAATTTGAAAAAAGCCTCATAATCACATGAGGGAGATCGAAAATCTGCCTCTAAAAGTGCTGCGAAGGTTATGGTGAATATTTTTTCTCCGCTTTTTCTGTCAAATCCTTGCCTAAATTGAAAGTGATTTATTAAATGCAAATGTATTATCATTTTAAAATATCAGAATTGTTATTGCTATATTATGCGATGATTTATTAATTTTTCTTAAAACATCTTGCAAGATTTAAATTTATATAGTAGTGTATCTAAAAGATATGACAATTCCATATTGTGACATTTCTCTTATTCAGAGTGGTGGAGATACA
>JAEEGL011988420.1_pt1 | contig 22365 bp, 12 predicted proteins | sample 9134231 | NCBI WGS metagenome assembly JAEEGL01 (sample SAMN16246548, study PRJNA631951) | gut metagenome | biome: gut microbiome; feature: rumen; material: fiber-attached | host: Bos | place: Iran: Karaj | collected 2018-10
AAAAATGCGGCTCCCAGACCTCTGTCTGCGAACCGCATTCACAATATTAAATAACTAAAAACCTTACTTATGAAAAAGTGATGGCCGTCTCACGACGTGGATCACATTATCCTTACTAACAACTTTTTTTCTTTACCTTATTATTTACTAAAACCTATGAAGTCAATCTTTAACCTTATTACTAATACTTATTTCTATTGAAGATGTGTCTTATTTCCTTTTGACGATGCAAAGGTACGGCGATTTTCCGGACTGACAATGAATTCTTCGCAAAATCCTCGAAAAAAGCCCATTCTGTTGACGTAAATCAAGGCACTGTGTGCGAACACACCCGTTTTGTGTGCGAAAACACCCCATTTTTTCACCTTTATTGGCAATGGTCTGAATGCAACCTGCTGATACATACCAAACGTATTACACTACAAATTTTGCATTTTAGGGTGTCAGGGTGACAGAACGCAGATGCACAGGGCGTCTGCACCCTTTTTTGAGGGTGACAAGGGTGACAGGAGGGTGACAGGATTTGATAAGAGTTTGGCACACTTCGCTCCGATAGTTTAGCACTACTAGAGTCATTCCTCATCAGATTTCCGCTGATAGTTTTCTGCCGGCTCACTCTTGAATTCTCGAGAGAATTTGAAGGTTTATCGGTAGCAAACGTTTGCTTTACTGTAAGCAAAGCCTCAAATTATCTCGAGAATTCAACAGCCGTAAACGCAACATCCTCATCTCGCGCTGTTATCACCATCGGATGAGGCGGTACTAAAACCACCTATTATCACCCATTTTTGCACTGTGCACGCCAACACCTGTCACCCTCCTGTCACCCTTGTCACCCTCCAAAAAGGGTGCAGATGCCCTGTGCATCGGCGTTCTGTCACCCTGACACCCTTTTTTCTAAAAAACTCTATCTTATTATCGTACTCATCATCCGGATTTCTACCTACACCGCCCCCATCACCTTCGACCGCTACGAAGAAGGGTATGAGTGGTGAGAAAAGTGCTTCAATAAAATGGCCGATGACAAAAAAATCGGTCATTTTTTTGTAGTTAGGGGAAAAAACATTACCTTTGTACCGTCGCTATCCAATAAATCTCAATTAACGTGTTATGACAGCCATAGAACTCAACGCTCAATTGCTTCGGCAAATCAGTTATATTGCCGACAACGAGAGCTACCTACAGAAAACGCTGGACTTTATCAATAAATTGACAAAGTCCAAGTCAATTGCGTCTGTCAGAGGGGCAGAATACACAAAATTGCTTGAGCGCCTGTCGGACTTTCAGGAGTATGAAAAAGGCTGGGATGGCGAGGACGCGCTCCCGCTAAACAGTCAGGTGGTAAAGAACTTCAAGAAAATCCTTCAGAAAAGTGTAGACAGCGACTTGTACGGTTGGACAATCTACCCCGCTGCCAATGGGACGCTTCTGATTCAGAACAAAGGAACGAAATCGGGTATCAACATTGGAGTAAACGGTTTTTCCTATTATATAATAAAGGATGGTGAAGTTCAAGGTGAAAACAACCTGAAGTTTTCTCCTGCCGCCGTACTTGAAACGATGAAGCGAATCTAAGCCGTTATGATACCTGATTCAGAGAATGTTGCTCGCGCGATTTTCTCGCCTAAGATGATTATCGAGGGTGAGATTCAGCCGGAGGCTTTCCGCCTACGTGCTTCTATTGGCGAAGAATACCTTTCTGTTATGCGAATGTCATTCCCCTCCTGGCCCGAAGACATCAAAATGATTCCACAACGCAAAAACAGGAAACTTTATGGCTTTGCAGAGATGAATGTAGGCGACATCAGGCATATACCACTAAAAAATGTGGAGTATGACGTTCGAGAATGTCCCCAAACAGCGATTGCCTCTCATGCAGGAATATTCATAAGCATCAATGGCGAAAACCTAATTGGAGGGAAATCGCTTGGCACAACAGAGCCAGGAACAGAACAAGATTTCCTCATACTTGCTATTCAAAGGGAACTTGTCGAAATAGCCCAAAAAGGTCTTTTCACGCTATAGCACTCACCGCCCCCGTCGCCTTCGACCGCTACGAAGAAGGGTATGAGTGGTAAAAAATAGCTTCAACAAAGTGGCCGAAGAAAAAAAAATCGGTCATTTTTTTTGTTGTTTTAGAAAAAAGCATTATATTTGTCGCGCCGTTAGTTAGCCCAGACATGGGCGGCGGGCGGTCTTATATATGAGAAAGACGTTTTCGGACGTCTGTCGTTGTGAACCACGAATCTCGCAAATCCGTAAAATCACAGCAGGCAGATGACAACCAAGACGTCTGCGTGGTGCGTTTCTGTATACCTTTTATATATAGTTCGTGCTGGCGTGGGCTAACTGCGTTGTCTATCCTGTGTGATTTGGGCAATGCGAGAGCCTGTGGTTCCAGGATGGGCAGAAGAACAGACACCTACGCCTTTTTCGTATCATAAGGACACAATAACTAAGCAATGGCTAACCGCGGGGGGTCTGTTAGCAAACGGTCAAATTTGGGTCATAATTATGAAACGATTACTATTCTTGGGAGCACTTCTCGCTCTTGGCATTGAAGTCATTACTGCACAAGTTGCAAAGGTTACACTATCGCATAACGGGCAGCTAACAATGTATGATGCAGAACAACTTCAGACAGCAATCAATGCTTCTGTTGTCGGTGACACCATTTATCTCAATGAAGGGTCTTTTTCCGGTGGAGTCACTATTTCAAAGGCAATCTCGCTGATTGGAGCTGGTGAAAATACTATCATAAATGGAAACGTGACTATCACGGCTTCCGGCACGCTGACTGCCCGTATGCTGGATGCGCTACACATCACAGGTTCAGTCAGCGGTGGATCCTCTACTGGTCTTGTAATAAGGAAATGCAAATTTGGTAGTTTTTCTTGTGGTTCGCTGACAAATGCAATCATTGACAGGTGCTACTGTTACTATGCTAGTAGTAATTACGGACATTTCACTTTGAACACCAATATTAAGAATATGCAGGTTGTAAACTCCGTCATATATGAGCCACACAGCTACGCGTCAAATGTTAGTAATGTCACATTTGTTAACTGTAATATCTTGTACTTTGATTCCTCTGATGATGTTAAAGCAACTTTCTTAAATTGCATTGTACGTAACTCTTATGCGCAAAAAGATTCGTATTTCTCTTATTGTAAACTATACAAAGACAATGGCACTAACACCACACAGAACTGCCAGACAGGTTCTTTCAGTTGGAGTAATACGTATCAATATAACACAACAATGACTGGTAGTGATGGAACTTATGTTGGTATCACTGGCGGCACGACTCCATTCACCCTTGTTCCCAGCAACCCGAAAGTTACAAGCTATAATCTTAAGGTGGATGCAGCAAACAAGAAATTGACCGTCAACGTTTCTGTAACAGCAAAATAGGCAATAGTTATGAAGTGTCGGAATGTATTATTTACAATACTTCTGCTAACCGCTTCGCTATTGCAGGCTCAGACCATCACACACTACGAATACTGGTTTGGCAACGATGCCAATAGTCGAAAAACGGTAGCAGGGAGCAGTGGGAGCGTCAACATAACAATCCCCACTGACGGTATGTCTCAAGGGTTGCAGACGCTGAACTTCCGCGTAAGAAATAGCAACGGTGACTGGAGTCCTGTTCAGCGTATGCTGTTTTTCATCCCTGTTGCGCCAGAAGCCTCAGCAACAGTAACTGGCTGGGAATGGTGGTTTGATGGTGACACGCAGAATCGCAAGTCTGGAAGCGGCAACCAAACGTCTATCGCGATAGCAGAGAATATCGGTTCGCTTACCACTGGGCTACATTACCTGAACTTCCGCGTCAGAAATAGCAATGGCGACTGGAGTCCCATTAGCCGTTTCCTGCTGATAAAGCCTGTAGAGGCGGAATCAGCAGCTACACTAACAGATGCAGAGTACTGGATTGACGACGACTACGCCCACTGTGTAAGAGAGAAGTCATCAACAACCGCCTACACCTTTAACAAGGATATTTCATCGTTACCTATCGGAGTTCATATTGCCAACATTCGCGTCAGGAACTCTGCTGGGGATTGGAGTCCTGTTAGCAGGTATCTGTTCTATGTATCGGCCGAATCAGAGACGTCGCCCAGCCCTTATGTTGGTTATTACTATTCGTTTAACAGCAATACAACGTATGTCAGCATTGCCGAGTCGACAAACTTCATACTTCAAGACAAGGTGTTAACAATACCCGATTTACAGCAGATTGGAGATTTGAACAATGGTTGTACATTTACTGTTGATCCCACTAATGATATTGTCAGCCTGTCTCGTACACAGGCAGTCAACTTCTCTCTGCGCTGTATGAAGAAAGACGGCAGTTCTGACATCAGCATTCAGAAATCATTCGACTTGACAGACGCACTTAGCCGAAACGCTACCAATGCCAGCATTGGAAAGACTTGGAACGTCAGTCTGACAGGATATGGCGATTATCGCGTCCTGGCCTTCGACAATCTGTTAAAGCAGGACATCACATTCAGCAGTTCTTCCGCCTGTCGACTCCGCATTTTTAACCAACAAGGCAATATGCTGAGCAATATAGCACTGACAAGTCAGCAGAAGCTGAATTTGCCATCAGGGCGTTATTATGCCGTCATCAGCCACCCCACGGGTACGACCCAGAACAGCAATATCACGTATAGTGTGGGCCTATCAGCCGCCAATAGTTCTTCTGGCAATAGTAATGACGACCTGCAGGACTATCTCGATTCGTTTGTCGACCAGCCTGACATCCTGACACAAACGACCTATACGCGTCAGTTCCTCAATACAGACTGGCAGTCACTATACGTACCTTTTTCTTTGAGTTACAGTGACTGGAGTACGGATTTCGAGATAGCACAGCTGAAGGGGTTGAATAGTTACGATGACAACAGCGACGGAACCGTAGACCGCCAGGAACTCGTAGCTACTGTCATGACTGCTACTGATGGAGACCTTCAAGCAAACCATCCCTATCTGATACGGGCGAAGCAGAAAGGCACATACACACTCTATCCCGGAGCAGCGCGGATGGTGGCACAAAATGCTAACAGTACAGTGTACACCAATCTGAGAGTCACGGGCAGCTACACCGACCTTAAAGGTATGAAGTCTGCCCGTCAGTATCGTCTCGCTGGCGGTTCGTTGTGGATTCCCAATAGTGATGATGATGTGCTCAGGCCCTTCAGGTGGTATGCTACAATATTAATTGCACACACCTCATCTCCTGTCATTATGCGCATCATCAGCGGCACCACCTCTGTCACCTACCCTGTGACGATATACGGTGACGATGAGCAGGTTGGCCGACGTCAGGTTTACGACCTCTCTGGCCGCCGTGTACATATTAGCGAGAATACCCGTCTCTCGTCGCTGCCCAAGGATGTCTATCTGATTGATGGACGGAAAGTAATAGTAAAATAGCAGAACAAAACTCAGCATAATATGAGAAGAAAACAAGCAACAATCATACTGATGGCTTTTGCCTTCATTACAGGTATGAATGCCTATGCTGCTGTTAAGATAAATGGCATCGCTTATGACTTATCAAGTTCAGGTGCTACTGTTGTAAGTAAATCAGGAAAATACACAGGTAGTATAATAATACCATCAATGATACAATACGGCAGAACATTTTATTATGTTAGGAGTATTGGAATTGGTGCATTTGATGACTGCACAAGTCTGACGAGTATTACCATCCCTAACTCCGTAACTAATATTGGAGTGGTTGCATTCAGAAATTGCTCAAATCTGACGAGTATCAGCATCCCAAACTCCGTGACCAATATTGGGGATAATGTATTCAGAGGTTGCACAAGGCTAACAAGTATAGTTATTCCGAATTCCATAAAATGGATTAGAAATTGTGCTTTTGACGGAGCGAATTCTCTAATAGATTTCTATTGCTATGCATCAACTCCTCCTAATATTGTGGCAAATAATGACTATAATGGAATCTTTCTTCCATCAACCTGCAAAGTGCATATACCTATCGGTACGCTTTCTGCCTATCAAAATGCCGAAGGATGGTCGGATATTACTAATTTCATAGAAGACTTACCATCAACAACTACCAATGAGCCAATAGAGGGCAGCGGCGACGACCTGCAAAACTATCTCGACTCGTTTGCCGACCAGCCTGACATCCTGACACAAACGACCTATACGCGTCAGTTCCTCAATACAGACTGGCAGTCACTATACGTACCTTTCTCTTTGAGTTACAGTGACTGGAGTGCAGATTTCGAGATTGCACAGCTGAAGCAGTTTAACAGTTTCGACGACAACAGCGACGGAATCGTAGACCGTCAGGAACTTGTAGCTACTGTTATGACTGCCACTGATGGTGACCTTCAGGCAAACCATCCCTATCTGATACGGGCGAAGCAGAAGGGCACATATACGCTCTATCCCGGAGCAGCGCGGATGGTGGCACAAAATGCTAACAGTACAGTGTACGACACTGGCATAAGTGTCACGGGCAACTATACCGACCTTAAAGGTATGAAGTCTGCCCGTCAGTATCGTCTCGCTGGCGGTTCGTTGTGGATTCCCAATAGTGATGACGATGTGCTCAGGCCCTTCAGATGGTATGCTAAATTAAAAAAAGAACGCACCTCTTTTGTCATTATGCGCATCATCAGCGGCACCACCTCTGTCACCTACCCTGTGACGATGTTCGGTGGCGATGAGCAGGTTGGCCAACGTCAGGTTTACGACCTATCTGGCCGCCGCATGCACGTTAGCGAGAACACCCGTCTTTCGTCGCTGCCCAAGGGCGTCTACCTGATTGACGGACGGAAGGTAATAGTAAAATAGCAAAACAAAACTCAGCATAATATGAAAAGAATACAAATAACAATCATTCTGATGATTTTTGCCTTCATTGCAGGTATGAAGGCCTACGCTACTGTTGAGATAAATGGCATTGCATATGACATCTCTGAGTCTGGCGCTACAGTTACATATAAATCATCCGGGAAATACACTGGCAGTATAACGATACCGTCGACTATAACATATTATAGTAAAACGTATAAGGTGAAAGGTATCGGTTCTTCCGCATTCTCAGGTTGTACAAGTCTGATGAGTATCAACATTCCAAACTCAGTGACCAAAATTGGTTCTGATGCATTCTATGGTTGCACAAGCCTAACAAGCATCAACATTCCAAACTCAGTGACCACAATAGGTTCTTGGGCATTCAGTGGTTGCTCAAGCCTGACGAGTATCAATATTCCAAACTCAGTAATCAATATAGATTATTGGACATTCTCTAATTGCACAAGCCTGACGAGTATCAATATTCCAAACTCAGTGACAAATATAGGTTATGGGGCATTCAGTGGTTGCACAAGCCTGACGAGTATCAATATTCCAAACTCAGTGACAAATATAGGTTATAGTGCATTCGAAGGATGCTCAAGCCTGACGAGTATCAATATTCCAAACTCAGTGACTAGTATCGGTTCTTCCGCATTCCAAAACTGTACAAGTCTGACGAGTATTAGCATTCCAAACTCCGTGACCAATATAGGTTCTTGGGCATTCTATTACTGCACAAGCCTGACGAGCATCATCATTCCAAACTCGGTTACCAGTATCGAAGGAGAGACATTCGGGGGGTGCACCAGTCTGACGAGTATCACCATTCCAAACTCCGTGACTACTATAGGTTCTTCTGCATTCTCTAATTGCAGAAGCCTGACGAGTATCAACATTCCAAACTCCGTAATCAATATCGGTGCTGATGCATTCGCTTATTGCATAAATCTGTCGAGTATCACCATTCCAAACTCCGTGACCAGTATCGGTTATGATGCATTTGCAGACTGCACAAGCCTAACGATCATCAACATCCCAAACTCCGTGTCTAAAATCGGATCTCATGCATTAGACGATACTCCCTGGTATTATAATCAGCCTAATGGATTAATATATGCGGGTAAAGTTGCATACAAATATAAAGGAGCCATGCCTGCCAACACAAAAATTACATTAAAAGATGGCACATTGGGGATTTCTGATAATGCATTCTGGGGATGCACAGGTCTGACGAGCATTACCATTCCGAACTCCGTAACCAATATAGGTGCTCGTGCATTTCAAGGTTGCACAAACCTGACGAGTTTAGTTATTCCGAATTCCATAAAAGAGATTGGATACATTGCTTTTTACAAAACAACGTCTCTGACAGACATCTACTGCTATGCAACCAATCCTCCTGACGTTATTGTTGGCGACATCACCTTTCTTTCGTCAACCTGTAATGTGCATATACCTATCGGTACACTTTCAGCCTATCAAAATGCTGAAGGGTGGTCGGATATTACTAATTTTATAGAAGACCTGTCGTCAACAGCCACCTACGAACCAATAGAGGGCAGCGGCGACGACCTGCAAGATTATCTTAACTCGTTTGAAGATACAGAGGATGTACTGACTACGACGACATATACCCGTGAATTTCGTAATACAGTATGGCAGTCGTTCTACGTGCCCTTCTCGCTGAACTACAGCGACTGGAGTCCTTACTTTGAGGTTGCACAACCGACGGGTGTTTCAACGACGGGCAAGACTCAGATTGAGGCAACATTAATGACAGCAGACAATGGTAACCTTTTAGCAAACACACCTTATTTAATACGTGCGAAAAAAACGGGCAAATATACGTTTAGGTTCGACACATCGCAATTGACTGAAAAGGAAGAGAATTCAAAAGTTCTTAATAAGTCTTTCACCATTTACGGGAATTACTGCAAGCTCGAAAATCCAAACAATCGTTGTATGCTTGGCGGTTCACTACAGTATATCAACGACAATTACGTATTACCGCCGTATCGCTGGTATGTAAAAGACTCTCGTATCTCTGTCTCAGCTATTCCTTTGTATAGTCCCATATCGATTGTTGTCAACAATGATGTCACTGGCATAGAGCACATGACAATATCAGACGACGCCCAACGCCAAGTAGGGAATGAAACAATCTATGACCTGTCGGGGCGTCGTATAGCAGTGAGTCATCTCTCGGAGCTACCAAAGGGCGTGTACATCATTGACGGAAAGAAACTTACTATAAAATAACACTAAAAATAAAGCTTATGATTACAAAACACTTTAAAAGGCTGATGTCAGCAGCCGTACTGCTGCTGACAAGCGTGTCGCTCTCTGCCAGCGTCGCCGTTGCCGATGACCTGCAAGGGTATCTCGACAATTTCGCAGCCAAGAACACAGCCAAGGCCAATGGCCAGAGTGCAGGACAGAAAGTCCGTCGCGAACAGACAGTGACCATTCCCGTTGACATACCCGTAGTGGATTTGTCGACGTTCAACTCGGCTACCAACCGTACCATAACGTTGGAAGTCAAGACCGATGTCAGGTTCACCAATGGCACTATTAGCAGCAATGCGTCGTTCACTGGTGGTGGTTGTCTGGTGAAAGTTTCAAATGGTGCCACAGTGATTATCGACAACACTGCGCATATCAATTCTGCATTGGCTTCTTCTAACAATTGCTTAACGGCCATCGGCGTATATGGCGGAAGTACGGTGACGCAGTATGGTGACATCACAGCACCAAGCAATGGTACGGGCTACGCTGTATACCTTGATACTAAGGCTGATACCTATAACTATATTTCTGGCAACACTAAAGGCAAAATTAGGAGAATTGAAGGCGAGACCTCCGATTTCGCAGGCTACAATGGAGAGACGTGGATGATAGGTTATTGTTCTCCAATACGTTATGATTTTGCAACGATCAATGATGCTATGGCAAGTAGTATGGTAAAAGATGGCGACATACTGATGGTAGATATTTGTCATCAAGGAGAACAAACAGTTAGCAAATCTGTCAAAATTGTTAGTAACAGATATGATTATCGCGGTGTAAAGGGAAATTTAAATGTTGAAGCTCCCAACGTCACAGTTGACGGTTTGTATATATATTCTCATGTCAACGTCCGCGATGAAAATGCCCGCATTGAGCATTGTGAGATTTTGGGCAACATAGTTGCCGGTGATAATTACGAGTGTGATGGTGCCTTTATTAACTCTAACAGAGTCGGCACAGCTATTGATGCTGGCAGTGCCTACGACTGGACTATCACGAATAACTACATCAACGGCACTTTTTCGGGAGACCTCTCTAAGTACTCCAATTACCCTATTGACATGCCACGTTTTTCGGAGTTTAGTTTACCCTCGACTGGAACGACCAACAGCACCATTGCTTTCAAATATATCATTACGAATGTAAGTTCCATCAATTATATGGAGTATTTCTGGGACACCGATCCAGGCTGGGGCAAGGGTACGCTGCTGAAAAATGCCAATAATAATTACGTGATAAATGCATGGAACGAGCCGCTTAACATCTCAACAACCAGCCTTTCCACCGGCTCGCATACACTTGTGATTCGTGCCCGTAGCGCAAGTGGATATTGGGTAACAGCTGTTAACTCCGTGACGATTCAGTCCGCACCAGTGACTAACCCCAAGCCTGTGTTCTCAACATACCAATTCCCCACGTCTGGCTATAACAACAACTATGCCATCAGCTTCAGCGTGGCAGCCGAAGGCGGCCTCATTGACTGGGTGGAATACTTCTGGGATACCGACCCCGGAGAGAAGCGCGGAACGAGCATCGTAGATGTTGGACACGACAGTGGATCGGGTATCACACGCAGCAGCTATGCCATTAACTGTCAAGGGCTAACGGGCAAGCACACGCTATATCTGCGTGCTTTCTGTGGAACGGAGAGTACAACCGTCTACGTCAAGGAGATCAACCTGTCGGCTCCACCTGTTGTCGACGACCGCATCAATGCTAACGACTTAGCAGCACTGAAGCTCATCAGCGACAACTTAGGGCTCAACGGCTACTGGAACTTTGCCAACGAAGGCCGTCTGGAGGGCGACTTCCCCGGTGTGACGTTCGTGAATCACCGCGTAACGGAGATTAACCTCACGAACCACGCCTTTGGAGGAACACTCAGCGAGAGCTGGATGCCTTCGCTTCCGGAAATCACGCTGCTGAACCTGAGCAGAAATAACATCTACGGAGACCTGACGCCACTGGTCTACCGTATGCCAAAGCTGAAGACGCTCGACGTCAGCCACAACCGCATCCTGCAGATTTCAGGGCCATTGCCCGCCTCTATAACCTCGCTGAATGTGAAGAGCCAGATGCGCGTATTCTCAAATAGCAGTTCCGGCAGCTACGAGAGTATCGTCCTCGTACTTCCGACAGGCATGTCGTCAGCCACAGCCAAATTGGGGGCAAACGTTTCATTGACGCTGCCTTCGCTCTTCAACTACAATGCCAGCAGGAATGACAACAGCCTGCGTGCCGATATACAGGTGGTCAACACCAGTCAGCCGTCAACGGTCTACGGCACCTATAGCTATAACGGCGAAGGCAAGGGATGGAAGTTCACCCCCATACAAACAAGCAGCATGTCATTCGCTGACAAGACGAACGTGGCTATAGTGACGACGGGGACGGCTCAACAGTTCTCGGCCTATCCCGCACAGCTGAGTGTCGTCCTTGGCGATGCCAACATCGATGGCGACGTCGATGTGCTCGACGTGCAGCACACGCTAAACTATATCCTGGCTACAGCACAGCCGTTCAACTACTGGGCGGCCAACACATACGTCGACCAGAGGATCAACGTTCAGGACATCGTCTGCACCGTCAATATTATGCTGGGACTCCCGAACAATGCCCGTCAAGGCAGTCTTGCCCGCAGCATCACGTATAACGGAAATTCTGAATCTTCAGAGACTCAATGCTGGGTGTATGAGGAGAACAGCCGCATCGCCATTGCACCAACCACCGATGTTGCAGCTGTAGACATTGAGATAGAGGGAGCCGGTACTGACGAAGTCAGCCTGTTGCTTAACCACAAACAGTTCCAGATGATAGGCCAGAACACGGCTACAGGTTCGCGTTATGTCATCTTCTCGCCTACGGGCAACACGATTCCCGCCGAGAAGGTCTCGGCGCTTCTTGCCCTGTCGCACAGCGCCCAGCCCGTGGCTGTAAGATGTGCTGACGTGAAAGCCCGCGAGGTTGTCACCACAATAGGTCAGACGACCGGCATTACCGAGGTAACGCCGCGCTATGGTGAACAGACCGTCATCGAGACCCGACTGGCACCTGGTGTTTATATCGTTCGTACCGTCGGAACAAACGGTGAGAGTAAAACAGTGAAAATCATTAAGAAGTAATCATGAGAGTAGGAGGCTTAATAAAAACTATGAAAACGATATCTGAATACATCAACACGAAGCGGCTTGTGCTCTTTGTGTTTGGTCTGATGACAACAGCCCTCACCGCGATGGCTCAGACGCGTGAGAACGTCATCGTCCTGAACGACTTTGTCGGTGGAATCAACCGCACTATAGCCGTGCCCATCTATATGAACAACAGCGACGATGTGATAGGCGTACAGTTTGACATCGAGTTGCCGTTCTCCATGCCCGCAAACGGCACGCCTCGTCTCGGAGGCCGCTCACAAGTCAGTGGGCATTCAGCCAGTGTCCATACGGTCAGTGCCGCCACCACAACTTATCGTGTGGTGATGATGAACACCAAGAACACCGCCATAGCAGGCAACAGCGGCGAGATACTGTCGCTGCCAATGGCTGCGCAGGATAAAGGGGCGTTGTCGTACAAGATAAGAATCAGCAATGTGGTGCTCACCGACAAGAAGGGCAACAACATTGCCACGAGCCAGACGGCAGAGTGTACATACACCGTGACACGGGAGAACCTGCCCGACCTGACGGTTGCTAACGTCACACTCAGTCCGTCAACACTTTCTCCCGGCGAAAAGGTGACGATCGGCTATACGGCAAAGAATATTGGCAATGGTCCGACACGTTCCGGATGGACTGAGAAATACTATTTGGAGAGTACTGTTACTGGCGGCCGCTGCTATTTAGGCAGTGTTGCCTATACAGGTACATTGTCGGCTGGCGGTAGCGTGAACCGCAGCCTGCAGTTCACCATCCCTGCCATTCCCCATATCGACGGTTCGGTAAAGGCTGTCGTCGAAATGATTCCCAACCACGATACGGGCGAGTTGACAGTTGACCGCTGGAACAATATTGGCGAATCATCAACAACCGCTACTTTGACAAAGCTGTTGCGTCTGACATACGACAAGACAACATTATACGAGGGCTACTACCGATATAACTACAATGATTACATTACGATGAAACTCACGCGTACGGGCGACTGGTCACGTGCCGAGACATTCCGGGTTCAGTGTGATGTATCAGGGTTGTTAAGACTTAACAGCTATGTGCTGCCTGTCAACATCACCATTCCCGCAGGTTCCGAAGGAGTCTCTTTCAACATCTATGCTGTTGATGACGACATCGTACGCGCCAATGAATGTAATGTCACCATACCCGCTGCTAATGGGTACAATCAAGTAGCTTGCCACATCACACGTATTGACAACGACCGCAATCCGTTTACACTGACAGCATCGGCAACAGAGATTCATGAGGGGCAGTTACTGACAATCACGGCAAAACGTGGCGGCGAGCTTACTGACAACCTCAAGTTTACATTGTCATGTACTCAGCCCTACCGCTTCACGACTCCACTTGTCATAGAGATTCCTGCAGGGCAGACGACCGGTTCCGTGTCGACAACTGCCATACATGACAACATACCCCAATTCGATGGTACCGTACGCTTCTCTGCCTCACCGACGAACTATCAGTCGGCATCAGTGACCGTGCGTCTGCTCGATGACGACCGGCCTGCCATCACCGCCATCTGCACGCCCTCGATTGTTGCAGAGAATGCTGGTCAGGCTGCCTCGAAGGTTGTCATTAGTCGCGACAGAGGCTTTGATCAGGCCATGCGAGTGAAGCTAAGCAGTTCGCGCAATGATGTTATACAGAAAAGTACCTCGGTAGTCATTCCCGCTGGAGCCAAATCCGTGGATGTCCCCGTTAGCGTGGTCGATAACAAGACGGTTGACGGAGAACGCTCGGCAACCATTACCGCCCAACTGTATGTTGAAGGCAACAACGGTTATGCTTCCAGTGGCGACCGTGCCTATGCCACTACCCGCCTGCGTATCAGCGACGACGAGGTACCCTACCTGACGTTAACCTCACGCGTCAGCACAATAGCAGAAGGTTCGTCTGCATCGATTACGGTACGGCGCTATGTGGCCTCAACAAGCAACAGCCTAACCGTGAACCTTGCCAGCAGTGACGCTACTGTGACTGTTCCGCAGACGGTGACCATACCTTCGGGCAGCAACACTGCCACGTTCACGGCCCGTGCTGCTAAAAACGAGACAGAAGGAGATGACCGTATGGTGACGTTCACTGCGACGGCCCAAAGTATAGAACCAGCGGCATTGACACTTCGCGTCAGCGACAAGACGTTGCCCGACGCCGTGAGTCTGTCTGTGGATTACGATGATGACCAGTTCTATTCAGGGACACCAGCTACCTTATATACTGAGGTTGGCAATGAGGGTACAGCGATACTGCCTGCTGGCATGAGAATTGATTTCTATCTCTGTACAGCCAGCACGCTGGGCCGTTATGCCAAGAGCACACATATCACGACAGTTTATACCGAACGCGAATTGGCCATCGGCGATGTGCAAAAGCTGAAGTTCACCGCCAACATCCCAGAAGTGATTGGCGACTATTGGCTGTATGCCCGTGTCAATAGCGACAATAAGATTCCGGAATTCTCGACCACTAATAATGTGTCACGCTCCTTTAAGAAGGTATTCGTTGCTGCACCGTTCAGTGTAGAAGAACTGCACACCGACAAGGAATCGTATCTGCCAGGTGAGCTTGTCACTGTTACTGGTCGTGTGGCCGGTCGGCTGAATAAGCAGACCATCCGCGTCACGCTGCAAGGTAGCGGACAGCTTACCTACAGCGATACCCGTATGGGGGCTGACGGATCTTTCCGTACCCAGGTGGCTATCGACCGTTCGGCAGCAGGCATTATGAAGGTCATGGCCTTGGCACTCGGACAGACAGAGTCTGCCAAGTCAGTCAACATCAACGTCTGGAACATGGCACTATCGGCCGACAAGACTTACTGGAATGAGAATGTGAACTATAGACGCACAGGTAAACTGACACTGAAAAACACGTCAGGAAAAACCATTACGGGCATTACGTTGACACACACGACTCTGCCCGATGGCTGCGAATTACAGCTTACCGGCGTTCCTTCATCGTTGGCTGCTGGTGCGTCCAAGGATATCAGCTATACTGTCGTTCCGAAAAAGAGCATGACAGGCAAGTACGCTACGTTCATGCTAACGGCGAAGTGTAGTGAGGGTGCCACGGCAAGCCTCCAGATTAACTATTTCTGCCGTGCCACGTCGGGCAACCTGAATATCTCACCGTCGAGCATCTCCACCTCCCTAATATGGGGCAGCAGCCGGCAGCTCAGCGTGACAGTAACCAACTATGGCCTACGTGCTACCGGTCCGATAACGCTCTCCATTCCTGCTATCTCGCCATGGCTTAAGAGCCTCAGCGGTCGTACGCTGTCTTCATTAGCTCCCGGCAAGTCGACAACACTGACTCTGCAGCTGACTCACAATATCAATATGGAAACGGGAAAGAGCTACTCGTCATCTGTACTGTTAAGTCCTGAAAGCGGGACGCCGAAACTGCTAAGTGTCACCGTGAGAATTGTCGGCTCAGGCAATGGTCCAGTTATTCCCGACAAGGTGAACTATCCCTCAACACTCGACGTTTATGTTCACGATGTGTTTACTAAGTCGGGGAAGGGATTCGACCATGTTGACGGTGCTACCATCAAGGTTATAAACGACCGGACGGGTGAGTTGGTGGCAACAGGCAACGTAAGCCAAGGACACTGTATGTTCGATAAGATCGTAGAAGGTACTTATATGATTGAGGCTAACGCCGCACGTCATAAGAGCGTCAAGCGACGCATCATAGTTGCTGCCGATGATCATGTGCGCACAAACCTCTATATGCCCTACAAAGCAGTACTTACGAACTTTATCTTGGGAGTCGATGCCGAAACGGGTGAGTATGAACTGTCATCAGACATAGACATTGACTACTCGGCTCCTCAGGCTATCGTCATTCCTACCCTACCAGAGCCGGGAGTGCTGGGCTGCAACGATACGGTCTTCAAGATGAAGATTACTAATGTCGGCTCACGTGCAGCCGTGAATATGGGAATCAAGCTGCCACAAGTTCCCGGTGTAAGATTAAAGCAGGCAAGTGGTCTGCCCACTATCCTTTACCCGAAGGAGTCATGGGTCCTTGATATTGCATACAGTGCTCAAGAGACACGGAATCGTCGTAGCATTGCCACAATGCTGATGAAATATGGCTTTAACATCAGCGGCGAGACCTTCTCTGAGGAGGATTCCTACCAGATGCTGATGGGTTGCGGAGATGGAACCGAAACGCCTGAGTTTATTCCGGAGCCCGACGACTCTGACGGAGACAACGACGGAGACAATGATGATCTGCCAGAAAAATTCGAAGAGGACAATGACTCTGTCATAGGAGGAGACAAGCCTTCCGTAGACGGCACATGGATACCGCTGCCGAGTTATGACTCTTATATGCGCCTGACATTTGAGGATGAACTTGATGAGGTTCCTACCGGCAAGCCTGTCAAAGCGCTGCTTGAGGTGAAGAACGGCCTGGAGGCAAGCTTCGACCTGATCGGTTTCCATCCCACGATATTGGGCTATTATACCTATGAAGATTCAACAGACGTGTTTACTGTTGAGGAGGGGACATTTACAGGCTTTACCAAGACGAATGATGGATACCGTCTTCAGGGGAAGACTGACGGCTCATTGCATCTACAGTTCATTCCAAAAGACGAAGCAGCAACCGTTGGTCTGCGCACATATCTTGTATCAGGATATTTAGCTTATCGCGATCAAGCAACAAAGATACGTAATGCCGCGGCACTGCCCGGCGTAAAGATGACAGTAAAGCCCGAAGGCAGATTGTCTGTCATGTACTTTATACAACGCAACTATCTTGGTGATGATGCTGCCACTGAAAACAAAGAAGCCACAGAACCGGCAGAGCTGGCAATTATGGTTACGAACCCCGGTACAATTGATGTTACTGATGTCAATATCATTAGTACTCAACCAAATGTTGTAGCCAACAGCAGCAACGCCCTACTGGGTTATGAAACGCTCTACAGCGAACAAGTTGATGGCAATGAGAAGCTGTCCCCCGCTCAGACGACTTTCACCGAGCTCTCCATTGACACCATTGCACCGGGGCAAATTTCTCTGCGCCGCTTTGTATACGGTAGTGAAGAGAGCGGTCACGTAGCAGAGTTTAACATTGAAAGTAACTGCACGGCAAAGGCAAATGTTACGATACGTGGCATGAAAGATCTGGTAAGAACGGTTAAAGATATGTACAAAGCCCTGTCGGCGGTAACCACAGAAGGGGAAGATGCTTCATTGCCTACAGACCTTGATTATAAGGTGAATGCCGTTGCCGAAGGTGATATGTTCCTCGTAGACGAAGTGGCTGATTCCGAAGGTGTTCCTGATATGATCTGGCCTGCCGATGGTTCTCAGGAGCAAGAAGTGGAGAATGTTAGTTCAAAATTGACTATCGAAGGAACTGCAGGAAACTATACCCTCACTGTTAATGCTACAGCCAAGGGCTGGGTATATGGCCGGCTCCACGACCCGACAAATGGTAAGATGATGCTTACAAAGGTGGTTCGTCAGAGTGACGGCAAGGTGATGAGTCCTGCTAATTTCTGGCAGAGTGACCGCCGCGTGGAGCGCGACTACTCTGTTATCTACGAGAACAACTTGCATTTTGCTGATAACATGCGTGCAATGTCGGAAACCTATCATCTTACATTTACTGAGAAGCCGGGTGCCCAAGCCGAAGTAATGAGAATACGTCTGTTTACTGCTGACAACACAGAGGTGCATGATGGAGGAACCACAACAAAACCGGTAGTAAAAGCCGTCGTGGAGTTCACGATTCCTATGCGCCGTCTCAGCTATAACCGTTTCTTTATAACGGCTGGCTCTACCCTCTTCCGTTCTGACAGCTGCCATGTGGAAACAACAAACGGTGGATTAACGTTCACTATCGACATGTCCAAATTAGAAGTGACACCAGGAACTCACTCACTACGAGTTTCTGCAGCAGGTCTTAAGGATACGAACGGGCAATCCGGTATCGGTGAATATACGATTTCCTGGATTGAGAATGTTGCTGCAAAAGCCCGTCTGGAAATGGTTGTCATGCCTGATACTGAAGCAGGTAGTATCAACAAGCAGTCTGCTGATTACGACTATGGTAAGATGACACTGACAGCTACGCCTGCACAAGGCTATCGTTTCGACCATTGGCAGATTGACGGAAAAGATGCTTCACATGATGAGATGATAGAGTATGATGTTACTGGCAGTGCTTCATTGCGTGCCATATTCGTGCCTATTGACTATAACGTCGTCGTTGATTGCAACACTGAGTATGGATACAATACTGGCTTTGGTTCGGGAACTTACTCATGGGGCGAGACACTGCTTTTGTCTGCTGTTCCTAAATATGGTTATGTATTAAGTCACTGGCTGTGTGATGGCGAAAATCTTTCTACTGATGCAGCCGTACGCGTCATCGTTGATGGTAACCACACCTATACTGCCGTCTTTGCAGGCGATCCGAATGGCATAAAGGATGTTGCCGTTCCCGTTTCTTACATTGACAGCAATTGGTATACTTTGCAAGGTGTACGGATAGGCCAGAAAACGCCGACAAAGCCCGGTCTTTACATCCATTGCGGAAGAACTGTCATGGTTAAATAGCAAAACATAAGAGGACACGTCAAAATAAGAACTTGAAAAAACAGCAGCTACAGCCATTGTAGCTGCTGTTTTTTATTGGCCACCTTCGACCGCTACGAAGAAGGGTATGAGTGGTGATTATTGGGAATCACCGCTGCGACAACAGCCACAGCAAAGATAATTATCATACTTCAATTATCATACTATAATAATCATCTTATAATAATAATTAACTAAACCGCTATGAAGGAAACGGGCGAAATGGTAAATTATCCTAAATAGGATTATCCTAATTTGGATAATTGCTGCAAAAATGCTATCTTTGCCCTCAAAATAAGGAAGATATGGACAATCCGTTTGTAACAAAAGGCTATGCAGGCCCGGAGTATTTCTGCGACAGAGTAAAAGAAACACAGCAATTGGTGGAACTGACGACCAATGGAAACAACATGGCGCTCATTTCGCCACGTCGTGTGGGGAAAACCGATTTGATACGCCACTGTTTCCGACAACCGGAAATCAAAGACCACTACTACACTTTCCACATTGACATCTACGCCACGACAAGCTTGCGCGACTTTGTAAATGTCTTTGGACGTGCTATCCTTGACGAGCTGAAGCCCAAGGGAAAGGCAGTATGGGAAGGTTTCCTGAATGCCCTCCGTTCCCTACGCTCAGAAATCACCTATGACATCAACAACTTCCCGACATGGAGCCTCGGCCTCGGCGATATAGAGCACCCGGCGACAACACTTGATGAGATATTCGAATATCTTGCTCAGGCCGACAAACCCTGTATGGTTGCCATCGACGAGTTCCAGCAGATTACCCGATACGCGGATTCACCCAATATTGAGGCCATGCTGCGTACCCACATGCAAAGGTGCATTAACGCGACCTTCATATTTTCCGGTTCTAAGCGTCATCTTATGGGTGAGATATTCACGTCTCCTTCTAGACCTTTTTATCAGTCGGTTCTGATTATGAACCTGCGTCCTATTTCCGTTGACAAATACACCGAGTTTGCCCAAACCCAGTTCAAGAAGTATGGAAAAAGTATTGATGCAGAGGTGGTAGAGGAAGTCTACAAGCGTTTTGACGCTGTCACATCTTGCTTACAGAGAGTACACAATGTTCTGTTTTTAAAGACGCCATCAGGTCAATGTTGTACGACAGACATGGTAGATGGAGCTGTGACATATATTCTCGACATGTTCACAGAGACTTATGTCGATCTGCTCGACAGGATTCCGGAGAAACAGCGTGAGGTATTTATAGCCATAGCCCGTGAAGGCCAAGCCAAAGCCATCACAGGCAAAGCCTTCATCAAGAAGTACCATCTCCAGACTGTCAGCGTCGTCACAGCCGCCATCCGCGGACTACTTGAAAAAGATTTAATTACGGTAGACAAAGGAGTATATACCATCTACGACCCCTTCTTCGCCCTCTGGCTCCAACGGAATATCACTTAGACTCTTGGCTCAACTCTGCCGCCACAAGATTCGTGAGTTCGACGAACTGGGCGATGGTGAGCTGTTCGGGACGTAGCGTGAGGAGCGAAGAGTGAAGAGTAAAGAGTGAAGAATCTTTGTCTAACAGCTGGCGCAGGGATACGCGGAGCATCTTGCGGCGCTGGTTGAAGACGGTCTTGACGACACGGCGGAAGAGGGGCCAGTCGCAGCCGAGGTCGGTCACCTGGTTGCGCGTCATGCGGATGACGGCACTCTGCACCTTTGGCGGCGGGTTGAAGACACCCGGCTCGACGGTAAAGAGATACTCCACATCGTACCACGCCTGGATGAGGACAGAAAGGATGCCGTACTGCTTGTTGCCGGGCTGCGCTGCCATGCGGACGGCCACCTCGTGCTGTATCATACCCGTACAGCAGGGTATCAGGTCCTTGTTGTCGAGCATCTTGAAGAAAATCTGCGACGAGATGTCGTAAGGGTAATTGCCCGTCAGCACAAACGGCTGACCGCCGAAGACCTCGGTAAGGTCCATACGGAGGAAGTCGCCGGAGATGATTTGAGAGGAGAGAGGGTCTTCTTCTTTAAATAAGGTGGCCTTCAGATACTCTACACTCTCGCGGTCGATCTCGACCACCTTCAGCGGGCGGGGCTTCTCGGTGAGGAACTGCGTCATGACACCCATACCCGGGCCTACCTCCAAGACGGGCAGGTCGGCAAACGGTTCATCAACGGTGTCGGCTATTCGCTTGGCGATGTTCAGGTCAACGAGGAAGTGCTGACCGAGGTTCTTCTTAGGGCGGACTTGTTTCATGGGTGCAAAGTTACGAAATATTTCTTAATTCTTCACCTCTGTTTCCAAATTATTTATTACCTTTGCACCAATGGAACGAAAAACCATAGGCGCAAACCTGCTGAAGATAGCACTGCCGATCATCCTCGGCGGTGGTATTCTCTATTGGATGTACCGCGACTTCGACTTCCAGACCGTGGGACACGTCATGCTCCACGAGATGGACTGGACGTGGATGCTGCTGTCGTTCCCCTTCGGCATCCTCGCACAGATGATACGCGGCTGGCGGTGGAAGCAGACGCTGGAGCCGATTTTAGAGGAGAGAGGAAAGGCTACGGGTAGGCGAGCAGAGCTCGGGAATGAGAGGAGAGAGGAGAGAGAATACTCTAAAGGCGGTGTACGGTCGTCCGTATGCGTCAACGCTGTTTTCCTGAGCTATGCCGTCTCGCTGATCATTCCCCGTATCGGCGAGTTCACCCGCTGCGGCGTGCTGAAGCGCTGGGAGGACATCTCGTTCTCGAAGGCACTGGGCACCGTCGTCACCGAGCGCGCCGTAGACACCATTGTCGTCATGCTGTATTCGGGACTTATCCTGCTGATAGAGATGAGCGTCTTCGGCTCTTTCTTCCGCAAGACGGGCACATCGATAGACCGCATACTCAGCAGTTTCTCGCTGACGGGCTACCTGGTGACAGCCGTCTGTGGCGTGGCCGCGCTCATACTGCTCCACCTGCTGCTGAAGAATCTGTCTATTTATAATAAGGTGAAAACGACGCTCAGCGGCATCTGGGAGGGTGTGCTCTCCCTACGTGGTGTCAAGGACCTGCCGCTCTACCTGCTGTTCTCAATAGGCATCTGGGTGTGCTACTTCCTGCACTACTACCTGACGTTCTTCTGCTTCGACTTCACGGCAAACCTCGGCATCGGCTGTGCGCTGGTGTCGTTCGTCGTAGCCAACTTCGCCGTCATCGTGCCTACGCCCAACGGTGCCGGCCCCTGGCATTTCGCCATCAAGACCATGCTCATCCTCTACGGTGTACAGGACGAGCAGGCCCTCTTCTTCGTGCTCATCGTGCATACCGTGCAGACGTTGCTGGTAGTGGCGCTGGGGATATGGGCGTGGGTGGCGCTTAGTTTTTCGAGGAGAGATTTAGAGGAGAGAGGAGAGAGGAGAGAGGAGAGAGATTAGTTTTTCCCGTATTATATTCTATCAAACAACGTATTATGGCTAACGATTTCTTTTA
>JAEEGL012738546.1_pt1 | contig 22365 bp, 7 predicted proteins | sample 9134231 | NCBI WGS metagenome assembly JAEEGL01 (sample SAMN16246548, study PRJNA631951) | gut metagenome | biome: gut microbiome; feature: rumen; material: fiber-attached | host: Bos | place: Iran: Karaj | collected 2018-10
ATTTCTTTTGGTTGTGAATCTCTATCATCTCCAGGATTTACTATTTCTACACCATTTACATCTTTTGCTCCTGTAATTGCAGCTATATTTCTTAATTCACCATTATATGTATTTGGTGAAAGTACTATACAAGCTACTTCAACTTCTTCATAGTATAAACCTGTTGTTCCCTTTCCTTGAAGTGCTCCTTGCCATTTTTCTTCTCCTTCTTTTGAAGTCTTTTCATTATCATATGCTTTAATTAAACTGTTTTGTAATATTGATGTTGAAATTGCTGCTTTTCCTTTTACTATTTGAACATTTTCAAGTGATGTTACTTGTTCTGCTCCAGTAAAGTCTGATAATTGTAATTTTCCTTTAGCTTTTTCATATACATCTTTTAAATCTCCAAGTCTTTGAGATGATGTACCTTGTGCTATTGACCATCCATTTTTAACATTTGTTTTATATCCTACAATTAATCCTAAACCTTCTGGTAAATAATCTGTAATCTTTGTAACATATCCATCACGTTCACCTTCATTGTATACTCTTATTTTATATGTTACTATATCACCTTGTTTTACAGTTATTTGAGATTTTGGATGTTTGTATATTGCTGTTGTTGCATTTCCTGCTTCAAATTGAGTCATGTCTAAACCTGGCTCTCTTGATTCTTCAACATCTTCTCCATTTATACTTGTTATATATTTACGTAAGCTTAAGTCAAATCTCTTTTGAAGTATTATTAATTTTTCAAAGTCATCATCATCTTGTTGTCCTTCATAATAGTTATCATTTCTTGTTAAATCATTTGGATTTGTAGATTTTCCTTTATATCCTGGTAAATCAGAAGGTCTTTCCATTGTATTTGGTGCTGAATCTCTTTCATCTTCTATTGTTGTAATTACATGTCCTTCATCATCTTTTGCACCTTTTATTTCTGCTACATTTGTTAAAACCTTATTATCTTTTCCAGCTGTTTCATTTACTCTACATTTAAATGATATTTGTCCGAAATCTAATGTTGATCCTGTTTCATCAAATTTTGTTAATTTTTTGAATACTGTTCCTGCTTCTTTACCACTAATTGGTTTTATTGTTAATACTCCATCATTTACTGAATATGTAAATTTAGCTGTTTCAGAAGATTCACCTTCTTTTACAAATTCATTGTTTATTGAAGCTGTTGGTTCAATAAAGTCTAAATGATCTGGTAATATATCTTTAATTTCTGTTACATATCCATCTCTTTCACCTTCATTAAATACCTTAATTGTATATGTAACAATATCTCCGCTTTCTACAACTACAGGATCTTTTCTATGATAATAATTAGCTGTATCTTTTCCTGTTTTTAATGGTGTAACATCATAGTTTGTTCCTCTAACTGCTGATTGACCATCTACATTTACTATTGCTTTTGTAATACCATTTTTATCTTCTAATCCTGTAATATATTTTCTTAATGCTAAGTCAAGTTTTGGTTTTATAATTTTAACTTTTTCGTAATCATCATCATCTTCTTCACCAGGGAAGTATCCATTATCTTCTGATTTTTCATCATGTTTTAAATCATCAAATACATTTTCTTCATCAGAATCTATATCTGTTCCACCTTCATAACCAGTTATTTCTGCTACGTTTTTAATTGCTTTATCTTCTTCTGCTTCATCATTTATTATACATACTACTGTTATATCTTTATAATATAATCCTGTTGTACCTTTTCCATCTTCAGCTTTTTGCCATACAGATGCATCTCCACTTGTTTTATCTGGGTCATATTTTGGAAGTTCTAAATCAACAGTCTTTTTAATTGGTGTAACTTTTGATCCATCAGAAAGTGTTATTTGTTCTCCAGCTACCCATCCATCATTTCCTTCAGTTGCTAAACTTAATCCTTTTGGTAAGTAGTCTGTAATTTCAGTTACTTTTCCATCTACATTTCCTTCATTGTATACTCTTAATGTATATGTAATTTGGTCTCCTTTTTTTAATGTTAATATATTTTTTGGATGAATATATTTAGCTGTTGTTGTTTCTGGGTTGTCATCTTCTAATGGTCTAATATCTATTAAAGGAACTCTTGAATCGCTTCCTTCAAGTTTTATTCCATTTACTTTTGTTATAAATTTACGTAAGCTTAAATCAAATCTAACAGCTTTAACTATTATTTTTTCAAAGTCATCATCATCTTGTTGTCCTTCATAGAAATAATCACTATCTGTTAAGTCTTCTTTATTATATTCATTTCCATAATATGCAAGTTCATCTTCTGAAACTAACTTATCTTGACCTGGTACATCAAATTCTTCACCTGTTCTATTTGAATCTCTATCTTTTATAGTATACATTTTTGCTGGAATTTGTGATGTTCCATATAACATTGTTGCAGCATTTGTTAATATTGTATCTTCTGTAGGTGCAAAATCGTCATCTACTTTAAATGTTAAATCTATATATTTGCTATCTACTGTATTTCCATCAAATGCATTTAATTTCCATAGTGCAGGTGCTAATCCACCAGCTAAGAATGGATTTGTATATGCTTCTATTGTTAATAGTCTTGTATCATTATCAAATTCATATACATATTTTGCAGTAACACTTGCTGCTGTAGTTTCTGTTAATGCATCATAATCTGCTTTTGATATGAAGTCTGCATTTGGAATAAATGTTACATTATCTGGTAAGTAATCTTTTATTACAAATACATAACCATCCATATTTCCTTCATTGTATGTTTCTATTCTATATGTAACACTTGATCCTGCTTTAACTTCAACTGGATCTTTTCTGTGTTTATAGTCTGCTGTAGTATAACCATTGTTTAATGGTGATATATCTGGATTTTCATTTGGTACTCTTGAATCGTTTCCAGTAAGAGCTTGATCATCAACACTGATTATATATTTTCTTAATGCTAAATCAAATATTTCATTAACTGTTACTCTTTCAAAATCATCATCATCTTCTTCTCCAGGTGTATATCCATCATCTTCATCTCCTGGATGATGTTCATTATCCCATGTAACTAGTTTTGAATTGTCTATATCTGTTCCACCTTCACGGTTTGTAATTTCTGCAATATTTTTAATTTCGTCTCCGTTTTCTACGTCATCTTTTATTCTACATACTACTTGAACATCAAGATAATATAATCCTGAATCATCTTCAGCTTCTTGCCATTCAGAATCATCTCCAGATGTTTTTGAAGGATCAAATGCTTTTAATGTTGTGTTTTTCAAAGCATCTGTAGTTATTCTTGTAACGACTTTACCATCTATCATTTCATTACCTGCTACATGCCAAATGCTGTTTTCTCCTTGTACCAATTCTAAACCTGCAGGTAAATAATCTGTAATCTCTGTAACTTTTCCATCTACATTTCCTTCGTTATATACTCTGATTGTATATGTAATTATATCTCCTCTTTTTAATGTTACTGTGTTTTTTGGATGTTCATATCTTGCTGTTGTTGTTTCTGGATCATCATCTGTTAATGGTTCAGTATAAATTTTTGGAACTCTTGAACTTGTTCCTGTAAGTTCTGTATCATTAACTTTAGCTATAAATTTACGTAAGCTTAAATCGAATGTTTCTTTAGCATCTTCAACTACTACTAAAATTGTATTTGTGCTTGGATTTGTAGAAATTATTGATAATCCATTTATTTCATTTACTTGGTTTCCATTTTCATCTAATAAATATGCTTCAACTGGGAATTTATCCAAATCTTCATCATATTCACTTATTACTACTTTAATATTAATTGGTCTATCAATAATAAAGTATCCGTCTGGTGCTTTTGTTTCTGTTAGTTTAAAATAGTAATTTCCTGGTTTGTATGTTCCATTTGCACCATCATTTGTTATTTTTCCTGCTTCTCCATGAATTAATTTTAGAAGTGCAAGCATACCTGTTTCATCAGATTCTTGAACAATTACATCTGTAACATCAATACTCTTTGTTTGATTGTTCCATGTTCCTCTTTCTAATTTAAATTTAGCTCCTTCTAGTCTTGCTCCAAGACCTGTTTCATCTGCTTCAATTTTTTCTAGTTGTAATCCAAATCTTCCTTCTAATGGTGCTGATTTTGGTGCAATATCATCAGTAATTGTTATTTTATCTTTTTCTAATTCAATTAATGGTTGGTTTGAATTACTATTTGTTGATAAATATTTTACTTTAGATGTAATATATGTTGATGCTAATCTTAATGAAATTTCACTAAAGTCATATGCTTGTTCTCTTCCGTTAACCTTAATTCCATTTGGGAAATGTGGTCCTGCGCTAAATCTTCTATCAAATATTCTATATAAACATACATAATATTCTTGGTTTGTTTGTAATTTATTTGTTGTAATTCTATTATAGTCTTCCCCATTTTTTGTTGCAAAGTAATAAACCTCTGTTCCACCTGTTTGTTCATTACCTAATCCCCAATAATCATAATGATCAATTGATATACCATCTTTATCCATGAAATATAAAGAATCCGGATCAATTTCTGTACCTGCAGGTCCATTAATTTTAAATGGTCCATATATTATTTCTGGTACTACTGTATATGGAATATCATCTACATTTTCTTCTTCTTCATCTTCTTCATATCTTGTTTCAACATATTTAAAAAGTGTATCTCTATCAAATTTAAGTGTTGAAATATCTGTTAAATCTCTATCGTCTCCCAATCCATAAACATCTGAGTTGTTCATAGCTCCATTTATGAAATATTGGTATAATCTATCTAAATATCTATTTCTTGTTGAATGATTTTGTGTATCTGAATCTAGGATATTAACTACTCTGCTTTCAAATGGTCTTAATGCTCCCATTGATAATGATTCTCCACCATGTTCATCATAGTTTACAAAGAACCATAAAGCAAGCTGTTGCACTGCTTCTATATCGTTATCTGTAATTAGATCTCTATATGCTTGTGCAACACCAATTCTATCTAATAATAGGTTTTTATATTCTACTGGATCATAATTGCCTTGAGCTGTAGGAATATATGCATTATCTGCTATCCATAAAATTGCATTGTAAATATTAACTTCTTTTGCTGGAGTTCTATCAGAAAATTTAACATTAACTTTTGAAGTTTTTGTTATCAAGTTGCTACTGTTATATGCTGATAATCCTAATTTCCCATTGTCTCCATTTATCACCTTGTCTATATCGCTATGCATTTCTCCAATTTCTGTATAATCAACAGGATCAACAGATTCATCGTTTAAGTCATCATAATCGCCAAATCCTACTCCACCTCTTACACAGTAAATAGCTCTAGAATAAACATTATCTCCTTCTTCGTAAATTTTTGGCACTTGGTACTTTCCACTGTTTCTGATTACCTCATACATTGTTCCAAGATCACCGTATGGCCAATTAAATGTAATTGTTAATCTGTTACTTCCTGCTGCTACTGCTACACTTCCTATAGCTAACACTACAGCTACTGTTACAACTAGTGCAATTAAAATAATCCTTAATTTTTTCATAATAAACCTTCCTTAAACATATAATTAGTTATTAATATTATATTTATTTTAAAAATTAAATCAATAGTTTAATTTTTCTAATCTTTGGTAGTCATTTTTTTTGTCTGATTAGGCTCTACGGAAATAGTTTCTCAAGAATTAGTCTTACGGTTTTTTACAAATTTTACATTTTTATTACATTTTGCATACTTTTTTTTAAAATTTGTTTTAATGTGTATATAGTGTCCTTAAAGTGTTATTTCCCTAATATTCCATTCAATCAAACACACTATATCTATTATACAATAGATTACATAAAATTTCAATAATTTATGGAAAAAATACGTGATTTTTTTCTATTTTTTTATATATTTAAGTATTGACTTTTACCATATATTTTGCTATTATAGAAATGCTTTAAAATTTGCGGGAGTAGCTCAGCTGATAGAGCGATGCCTTGCCAAGGCATAGGTCGCGGGTTTGAGCCCCGTCTCCCGCTCCAAATTTATACATTTTTATTGAATTTGAGCATATATTTTAATATGGCGTTGTAGCCAAGTGGTAAGGCACGAGTCTGCAAAACTCTGATTCGGCGGTTCGAATCCGCCCAACGCCTCCAAAAAAGCACTTCATTAATGAAGTGCTTTTTATTTTATTCTTTATTTAGTCTTTTAAATATTACTTTATTTTAAGAACAACTCATATGTTTTATATGCACAATATACATCAAATTTACTTGTAACCTCATATGGTGAATGCATTGAAAGAACTGGAACTCCACAGTCTATTACATCTACTCCTTTGTTTGCTAGAATATATGCAATTGTTCCTCCTCCGCCTACATCTACTTTTCCAAGTTCTGCAATTTGATATGGAACATGATTTTCTTCAAGCATAGATCTTAGTTCTGCAACATATTCAGCATTTGCATCAGATGCACCTGCTTTTCCTCTTGCACCCGTATATTTATTAAATCCTATACCATATCCTAAAAGTGATGCATTATTCTTTTCTGAAACAGATGCATATATTGGGTCTAATCCAGCATCAACATCTGCAGAAAGCATTTTTGAATTACAAAATACTTTATCTAATAAATTTGGCCTATTTTCTCCACATTTATTTAATAATTCTGCAACAAATGTATCAAAAACATGTGATTCCATACCAGTATTACCCATGCTTCCAATTTCTTCTTTGTCAGATAATATACATACAGCTGTTTTTACTGGATTTTCAACATTTAATATTGCTCTTAATGTGGTATATGCACATACCCTATCATCTTGTCCATATCCAGCAACCATACTTTTATCAAACCCTAAACTTTTTGCTTTAAATGCAGGAACAAGTTCTATTTCAGCGCTTAAAAAATCTTTTTCTGTTATTCCATATTTTTCATTTAGCATTTTTAAAATATTTAATTTGATTTTTTCTGTAGCTTTTTCATCTTTAAATGGCACACTTCCAATTAATAAATTTAAATCTTCTCCGCTTATACCATCTTTTAGCTTTTTCTCCATTTGATCTTGTGCTAAATGTGGCAAAAGATCTGTTATTGTGAATATTGGATCATCATCATTTTCTCCAATATTTATTTTTATTGTTTCACCTGATGTTTTAACAATTACACCATGTAAAGATAGTGGAATTGTAGTCCATTGATATTTTTTAATTCCACCATAATAGTGTGTTTTTAAATATGCAAATCCTGTATCTTCATATAAAGGATTTGGTTTTAAATCAAGTCTTGGTGAATCTATATGTGCACCTGTAATATTTAATCCTGTTTCCATTGGTTTTTGTCCGATTACTGCAACATATATGCTTTTCTTTCTGTTTATATAATATACTTTATCACCTGGAGTAAGTATTTGTTTTTCTCTTAAATCTACAAATCCATTTTTATCTAAAATCTCTTTTGTAAATTCAACTGCTTCTCTTTCTGTTTTGCATCTGTTTAAATAGTGTATATATTCATCTCCAAATATTCTTATTGAATCAAGAGTTTCTTCATCAACATTATCCCATCCGCATTCCTTGTTGTTAAACAACTCTTTCTTTAGTTTTTCTGCATCTTCCATAGGTTAATTCCCCTCTTTCTTTTGTTCATTTCAAAAAAATTATATCACAACATTTTTTTAACAGCAAGAACATATTAGAATTATTTACCATTTTTTTGTTTTTATGCATTTTACTTATAATAATTAGTTAATTTACAATTGTTTTACAAAAAAATTGAAAGGCTTTCGCCTTTCAATTTTCTATATGTAATTATTTTTTAATTACAAATTTTTTAATTAATACGATTCCAACTCCAATTACTGCAATTCCTGCTGTACAGATTAATGTGATTTGTACTGGTGTTAATTTATCTTCACCTGTTGGTTTAGAAATTATAATTGTTTCACCCCAGAACTCATCGTGTTCATTTGGTTTTTCATCTGCATATACAGCTCCTCCTGGAACAGAATCTAAAGTTCTTTTTGTATCATCACTATGAACATATGCTAAGTTAGATGGAGTTGCTTCCATATCAATTCTACCTGCAGCATTTGTGTATTGTGTTATTTCAGCTATATTGCTGTCATAACTTCCACCTTCTGTTGTTACAGTAGCTCTTAATTTAACTTTCTTTCTAGCATCAATGTAACTGTTATATCCTAATTCTATTAAGTCGATATATTCCGTTTTATTTGTTGTATTAGCTAATACGTTTTCTTTAAGTATATTGTCATCTGAACGTTGGGTAAACTTTTTAAATGATGTTTTATTTATTTCACTTCCAGAATCACTTGTTTTAGGCACAAGATCTGATTTTGTATCAATTGGTATAATCTTTCCTTCTTGCTCTTGTGTATCATGATCATCTGCAACTGTTTTAATTATTGTATTCATAAGTTCTGGTTCATCAGGATTGCTCCATGGAGGAAGTACTCCTGTTTTTCCATCATCCTTCCATGCATTTCTTTTGTATGCATTTTTAGCTGCATTTACAGCATTACCTTCTAATGCAATTACATATGCACTGTTTTTATCATTATCTTTAGAAACAATTTCAAAGTCACCATCTACATATGCAAATTTATTGTTTACTGCTTCTTGGATTTCTGTTGCTTTTGTAGGTACTGGTCTATCCTGTGATCCTATCTTACCTGTATAGTAGTATTGTCCTAATTGATCACCTGTATGTTTATTTATACCAACTAAAGTATATTGTAAAACAAGATCTTTAAAGTCTTTTTTTAACATAGAACTATATTTTGCAATTTCATTATCTCTATAAGCTTGAACAACATTTTTTGATAAGAAGTCTGTCTCACCAACATTGTTTACAACATATGTGTATTTTGCAAATAATTCTGAACCTTGACCAAGTTCTGAAAGGTCAGTTTCTAACTTCCAGAATCCTCTGTTAGATCTATTCGTATAATCTATTCTTTCTTGTCTATTTGCATCATGATCTACACCAGTTGGTGTTACTTTACCTTTGAATCCTTTGAATCCTGGGTCAACTATACCAGTATTTGCAACTATTGTTGTTAATCCTTTAGTTACACCTTTAAGTTTTACATCTTTATCATTGCTGTTTATTGATTCATCATCTAATATATCTAGAATATTTGCTGTTGCATCTAATAGGATCTTCTTGCTTTCTGTAATAACTGATAATGAAGTTACGTGTTTTTCTAAGAATAATTTTGTTTTCTCTCTTAATTTTATTCCTAAGTTAACATTACTGAATATAACATCATCTTTTGGTGTTGTACCTTTATCTACCTCTGTATCATCATCTTTTAAGCCTTGTAATTCATCTGAATCGACTGGTACATTCATTGTTAATGTTTCAGCACACATCCATGTATTATTTAATAGACGAGGTATAATACCTATTTCATAATTTCCACTTTCTTTATATTTTTCGCCTTCATATTGTGCCTTAGTAAGTGTATTTATGTCAGCTGCGCCTTTTTTCTTAATCTCACTGTTATAGTAAATAATTAAGTTTGCTTTTTCTTGATCTGTTAAATCTTCGAATGCTTTATAATGTACATTTCCATCTTCATCGTAGTATGGACGAACAACTTGCATTGCTGTTGCTTTAGCGCCATCTACTACTGTAGAATATGCCATTGTTTCTAATCTTCTTGCTTCATTATCTCTTGCAACTGAATAATTCTTTGGAGTATCTATTCCTTCTACATCATTGTATAGTTTTTCACTATTATAATTTACGTATTCTAATGATTTATAATCTTGACCATTGTATTTTCTAATATTATTGTAATCTTTTAATCCTAAGCCTTGATTATCAGAAAGAATCTTTCCATTTTCATCTACATAGTTAACACGTCCATCACCATAGATAAATCTGATTATATAGTTACCTGGAATGAAGTCTTCAAACATATATTCACCAGGTCCCATAGCTATACTATTTTCAACATGATCTATTCCTGGTTCTTCAGAAGCTTCTAGATCTATAATATGCATTCTATCTACATATTCTCCACCACTTCTTGTTTGCTGCCAAATATATTCAAACACATCGTTCATAGGTATTGTTGGATCATCAGGATTAACATTTCCTAAGTCTTTTTCTTTTAATTCGATAAGTTCAACAATAACATCATCTACTGGTTCTCCAGTATCTGCATCATAAACTTTACCAAATATTTGTCTCTTATCATCACGTACATATATGTTGAATGATTCAGCAACGTCTGTATCATCTTCATAATGTAATGAACCATCTGTTGCACAGTTATCTGGTGCAGAGTCTTTATCAATTAATCCGTTTGTTGTTTTATAGCTTGTAATTTCAGCAATGTTATCCTTTGTATTATCTGTATCATCATAATGTCTGTTAATTAATACGTTTCCATCTTCATCTTTACATACATGGAATCTAACGTATATAATCTCTGTATTTAATGTATCAACATCGTCATTGCTTCCTAAGTCTACTCCATCTATTTTATGACTTGTGTTAATTTCTAATTTCTTGTATTCTTTTCCATCTATTACTTGAGTAGGTCCATCAGGAAGTACTTGTGACCATTCCCATGCCTTATCAGGATCTGAAGGATCTTTCATAAATGGATCTTCTTCTCCAGTTCCTGGTGTTGGGTAAATTTGTACTTCATTATCACTGTTATTTGCAAGTGATACTATTCTTATTTGTGGTTTTTCATATTTTGCATCATAGTAATCAGCAACTCCTGTAACATTAACTGCATTTTTACCATGTTTTCCTATTGCAGTATCAAAATCTAAGAAACTTTGATTTGTTAATACTATCTTATATGTTACATAGATTTCTAATTCATTAATAGCATTTGGATCTTTTACGTCTGTACCATATGTTGATTCATCACGTTTATTGTCTTTGTCTTTATTATATAATCCAGTATTTTCATCAAGAACATCTCTTGGATATGTTAATGATTTATTGAAGTAGCTTAATATTCTATATTTGTAATCTGATAAGTAAATACCTAAAGCATATTTGTATGCTCCAGAGTTACTCTTATCTGTACCTCTAACATATCTGTTAGCATCGTCTTGTATCTTATTATCAATTATTTCATCATAATCATATAATGTAGCTTTACCATTAATTGTTACCTCAGCATTATATAGGTCTTTTGCAAGTGATAAGTCAAATATTCTATCTTGTAAAATAGCGTCTATATTTAATGCTTTATGATCAAAATCAATTGGTCCATCTCCATCTTCTCTTCTCCAGCCTGCATCTTCCCAAGTATTTCTCCATTCTTTTGATAAAATATATTCTGCATAATTTACTTCATACATAGCAAAGATTGATTCTGTTGGGAAGTTTGTTGCGTTATCTGTTTCAGATAATACTGCTACATCTTCTCCTCCAATATGCAATCTTGGAATTTCTCCACCTATATCATATGTGATTCCAACACCGCCACTAGATGTACCTGATGAGATGCTTCCTGCGCCTTTAATTTCGTTGTATTTAGCATTAAATCCAGGTCTGTCTATTTCTTTAACAACATTCTTATATTGTCCATCATCATATAATTCATCTATGATGTATTTTAATCCCTCATATTCGAATACTACTTTATAATCTCTTGCTTCAACATTAGGGAATAAGTATTGTCCATCATTTAATGATATATCATTTCCCTCTTTGTCTTTAACAATAGTTTCTCCCATTATGAATGGATTTGTTATTTCATTTCCATAAACATCTTGTGTAATAAGTTGTTCTGATTGAGCATCATATAAGTAAATTAATACATCTTCAAATGGTATTAAGTGATTTCTATATACTCCTCTTGCTTTATAATCTCCACCGAAGTCATTAAGCATTACATATCCACCAACATTCATCTTAGGAATGTTTCTAACTGTTATTTTTACGCATTTTCCTCCGATTGATACTCCTGAAAGCGGGTCTTCAAAAAAGTCTTTTAAATCAAATTCTGTATGATTTTCAACTAATGACATTTCTTTTCCATTGCAGTTTTTGAATTTTCCATCTGAAATCATTATGTCATTATAATCATCATCTTGTGCTATTACATCTTCACCATTTTCATTTGTTGTCATTTCATATTCTAATTTATATTCATTACCAAATGGATCATAGTATATATTATCATGTAATATTCTTACTTGGTAATCTAGTCCATATGTTAGTGCTTCTAATGAGCCTAAGCTAAATCCAAATTTTGATAAACCACTACTTAGTATTCCTTTTAATGTTGAGATTACTGTGCTACCTAAAGTTGATACTGCTCCATCTAAAGCATCATTTATCTTAATTTTATTACCAAGTGGTGTTGGTAAGAAATTGCTAAGTTCAATTATGATAGGTTTTTTTAATTTTGTATATCCTTTACCAACTTCTAACTCTTCAAGAGTAATTGTAACTGGTGTACCTTCATCTTGTATTACAGCATTTCTTATCAAAATACCACTAAATGCATCTGCTCCCCATAATGTAGCATGAGGTTTCATTTCAATTTGATCTACTTCTATTGTATATGTTGATGTATCAGCCTCTAATTTTTCTACATTTCCAATACTTTTTTCTAGATATAATGATCTAACATTTGTAATTGTCATTTTAAATGTAGCATCTACATCTAAATTATCATAGAAATCTGTTTTATCTATTGCAATTTCAGCAATACATGGTTTATCTGCAATTTCAACTGTAGCTTCAGCTTTTGCACCATCCACAGTAGCAACATTTCTTACTTCAACTGGTACACCTGTTCCTTCGCCTATTGGTGTAGTACATGTTAATGTTCCATCAGAGCTATATGTAAAGTCTAATTCAATTGTTCCTTCTACTCTTGCAAATCCATTTGGTGCAAGTACCTCTACAATTGAAACATGAATTGAATCTCCATCTTTATTTACATCAAATTTTACACCACTTGTATATGTTGATCCTTTCCATCCTACTCCAGTAACTGTACCTGTTGAACATGTTGCTGTGATAGCAAATACAGCACCCTCTAAAGGTGTTCCATTGTCATCCTTTTTATCTATAGTAATAGTTACTGATGGATTATCTGGTGTTGTAGTAGGTGGTGGTGTATCTCTATGTAATGTTACAGAATTTTGATTTTCACCATGATCAGTGTTAAATCTTGCAAGCCATTGACTTGAAAATGATTTACCATTTTCTGTATGATAGAAAATAGATGCACTAGCTACTGTACCATATGAAGAATGATATGTTAATGTAACATCTGGTAATTTTTCAATTGCTTCAGCATCTTTAGTAGGTACGTAAATAAAGAAATCTTCATCACTATTTACTACTACTTCTCCTCCACCAGTATCTTTAATATCAATTGGATTTCCTTCAGCATCACAAAGAATTACTTCTCCTCCTGCTACTGCTCCACCTAAAGATGATAAAAGACTATTAAATGCTGCAGTAGGATCAGACCAATCTAAACCTCCAGCAATATTAATTGCATTTAAAGCTATACCACCATATTTTATAATACTATTAAGCATAAAATTTCTAAGTTTTGTATAGTTTATAGGTTCACCAGGTGTAAATATTCCTCTCATTTCAGTAATAAAATCAGATACTGTTCCAGAAGCACTTCCTAAGTCACTTACTGTAACTGAATATTCTTCTGGATAAAAATCTTCATCTCCTGCATTATCAGCTGTAAGTTGAGGAAATTTTACTCTATATGGTCCATATATTAAACCTACACCATCTGGTGCCTCTTGAGAAGAAGTTGTTTCACTTACAAGTATAATTCCTCCACCACCAGCATTGTTTGCATATTTTTCTGCATCTTCATATAATTTATTCATTGTTGTGTATTCTGAACTTGGATAAGCATGATAAAGTGTTCCATACGTAGGTGTTCTTTCATTTGGTCCATGTTTAGCATAAATTGCCCATACTACTTGTTGTCTTGGATCCTTAGAATAACCACCGCCGCCACCACCGGTACCTTGTACCTTGTGTTAAAGCATAATATAGCATAAGACCTTTACGGTTACTATCAATTAGCTCATCATGACTATATGTATAATTTCCAGCATGTAATGGAGTACCTTCTTCTATACAATAAATGTTGTCATCAGGTCTTGCCTGAGGTTTAGCATATCCATCTTTTCCTATTGTAAATCCTGTCCTATCACCATCATGTGGTAATGTTTCATATGCTAATGTTTCTTTTTTAGCCTCTTTAATTTTTGCAAATAGACTTGTTCCTTTTAGGTTATTAAGTAATGCTATAGATGCAATTGTAAGTAATATTATTATTAAACTAATTATTATTTTTCTTGATTTATTCATCTTAGCATCACCTCCTACCCTTCTTTTGAATCTTTCTTGGCTATTACCTTCTTATTAATTAAGAATGTTCCGCCACCGCATTATAAGCATACTTGCTATAAATATTCCAATATATAACACTGTTCCACCAGTTTTTACACCAACGATCATTTCTGCGCCTGACATGTCGTTTTCTTTAAGTTGTTTGTTTCCTGGTGTTGAGTTTACATCTTCAAATGCAAATTCATTAAATGCTTCTGCTATTTCTGCTGTATTTGAAGTTAATCCTGTATTTGTATTTGTCATTGTTTTTGAAAGTATTAATTTAACTGATTTTGTCTCACCAGGTTTAATTACATCATCTGCAAGTTCTAGACAGTATAGGTTACCATCTGTTCCTTGATACCAGTTTGTATTTAATTCTGAACTAAATACATATTCTGGTGATACGTAATCAACTATTGAATTTGCATATCCAGGTACTTCACCTTTATTTGTTACATCAATTGTATATTCTACAATTACAACTGATCCAGCCATTTTCTTAGATGATATCTCAACTTTTGCAAGTTGTGATTTATTAAAGTTGTATGTTGTAGTTTCGCCTGCGCTTTGAACTGTAATCTTTGTTACATATTTATCTAATTGTAAATCGAATTTTGGATTTTCAACTAATCCAATATTTAAGTTGTCTACATCACTATTCTTAATTTCGATTGTATCTGTTTTTACATATGTCTTATCATCTTCTGTAGCAACTACACCGTATGAACCTTCACCAGATGATACTCCATATTCTTTAACATCACAATCAAAGAATAAAATGTATTTTCCTTTTTCTAAGTCTTTAAATTCATATTCACCATTGTTATTTGTTTTTGTACTCTTTATAAAGTCATCTCCTGTAGATTCTTTAATGTATACATTAATATTTGAAATTCCTTTTTCTCCATCATCTACTTTTCCATCTTTATTTGTATCTAACCAAACTTTACCAGATATTTTATATTTTTTATTTGGATCTTCCGGATTTTGTGGATTATCTGGGTTTTGTGGATTGTCCGGATTTTGTGGGTTATCTGGATTTTGTGGATTGTCTGGATTTTGTGGATTATCCGGATTTTGTGGATTGTCTGGGTTTTGTGGATTATCCGGATTTTGTGGATTATCTGGATCTTCTACTTTTCTTATTACATTTTCTACTATATTAGATTCTTCTATATACTCTTCTCTTATAGATGTAACTTCTGCTGTTAATGTTTTATCTTCTTCTATTGATTTTTCATTTGCTACAACTTGTGCTGTTAATTCAAATGATACTTCACCTTCAGCAGGAATTCTTTGTTCTTCTACTAATACTTCACCAGAAGCTTTTGTTTCTTCTGTTATATATAAATCTCTTTCAGAGAAATCTAATAAAGTAATTTTTAAACCTTCAGATAATTTTAATAATAAATTTGTTGTAATATCTTCATCATTTTCATTTTTAACTACAATATTATATTTAATTACATCACCAGTTTTTACTTCTTCACCATTTTTATCAGAAGTAATTTCTAATAATAATCCATTTGGTAAAATCATTTTTCTAGTATCTGTAACTACTTTTTCATTTTCTCCCCATGTAAATTTAAAGCTGTTCTTTAGTCCATCTTTATTATAGTTAGTAATCATTGCATTTAGTTTTAGTTCTAAAGTATCACCTGGTTCAATTCTTACATTATCAAATGTATATGTACCATTATTATCTTCTAATAATTTAAGTCCGCCCTCATAAAATGCAACAAATCTTTCATATCTTAACTCTTGAGGTATAACATTTTCTATTTTTAAATCTGTTACTGCTTTATCAGTATTATTTTTAATTGTAATCATATATACAAGTGGTCTTGCAAGTTTAACTATTGCATTATTCTCTTCTAATTCTATATTAATCTCTAATGGAGATTTTTTAGCAATTATTGTTATAGTATTTGTTAAATCTTCTTCCAAATATTCTTGTGTTACTTTTGTTGTTACTTTTAATTGCTTTGTATCTTCTTCCATTTTATCTACTACTAATTCAAAAGATCTTGTATCTTCTTCATTAATATCTAATGATTCAATTACCCATGTAGCACTACTTCCCTCAGCTAAGTGTGTTCCTTGAGGGATTGCATTTACTACATTTATATTCTTTGTTACACTATTTCCTGTATTTTTAACAGTTACATTATATGTAATTGTTGTATCTTCAAATACTGGTTCTTCATCTTTTACTGAAGATGTAACATTTAATTCTAGACTTGATTTTTGTGGTGTATTTAATGTTGCAACTGGTGCATCTACTTTTGATTCACCATTTAATACACTATATGTAATATTCATTGATTTATTAGGTTCTAATCCTTTTGGTAATTCAAGGTCTAAAATTACATTTTTTGTTTCTGCATTATTAATAGAAGCAAATACTACTTTATATCCAGTTACTTTTTCTGGCATTGTATCTACCCAATTACTATCTTTGCTTACTTCCTCATCTTCTGTATAATAAATTGTTGTTCCTTCTGCTTCTATTGAAGTAAGTTTTGCATTTAATCCTTTTTCTATTTCTCCAATAATAGCTACATTTTCTAAGTTGCTACCTGTGTTGTTAATTATTGTTTCTAAAGCTACAACTGGAATTGCTTCTTCATTTTCAGCATCTATTGTATCTAATACAATATCTTCTTTAAATCCTGTTTTAGTATTTCCATCACCAACTTTAACAGATGTTGCTGTTAATACTTTCTTTTCTGCTATAGCATCTAATGCTTTTGTAACTGAAGCAGATTCTTCTCCAAGTGTATCTACTGTTACTTTAACATCACCATTCATTGATGGAACTATTTTATCTGTTCCAAGTGTTGCTTTGAATGATATTTGTGGTCTTCCAGTATAATATGTACTTTCACCACTTAATGTAATAGTTATTTTTGGGTTTCCTTCTGTCTTGTCAACTAAAACATCTTCTACTTTTAAAGTTGTTCCATCTTCATTTATTAAATTAATATCTTCAACATTAAGATCAGATATTGTTTTTACATAGCTTGGTAATTCAATTGTAATTGTTGGTTCATTAAATAAATTACAATTTATACCATCTTGTACTAATGTTACTGTGAAGTTAACTTCTGTAGGATTTGTTGTAGATATTTCTTTTTTATCTAAACCAAGTTTAATTTTTGTTTTTGTATTTAATATTTCCATTTCTCCATAACCAGCTACAACTCCTAATAATTCGTTGTCTTTTATACATCCTACAATGCCATATGTTGCTAATGAAGAAATATTATTTAATTCTGCTTTTACTGCTTCATTTGATTTTAAAACTTTTTCATGTAAAACTAAAATGCTTCCTTCTCTTTCTGGATTAGAAATTATAATATCTAAATTACTTACATCTTCTGGGTATGTAACTTTATAGAATCCTTCATAATCTCCTTCACCTTTTTCTGTTTCAGAATTAACAGTTATAGTTTTATTATCTTTGTATTCTATTTCTAATTTACCATTTTCACCTAGGATATTATCCATTTGCTCTATATTAATATATGTAGCTTTATATAAAGAAGTTGGTGTAGTATTTATACCTTCGTTAAATTTCTCTTCATATCCTACATCTGATATAACTAATGTATCTATTAATCTTATATCACTTATACCTGCTTGCCAAACTGTTGCATATTCTGTATCTGCACCAATTTTTAAATTTCCTTTATATGTTTCTGGTGTTATAGCTACACCTACCATAGGTTCGATTTCTTTTTCTTCTAATGGTTGATTAATTTCCATTTCTCTTTTTGCATAATTTCCATCACTATCTGTTACATATGTATACATAGTTATTTTATCTGTTATTTTTGAGCTAAAGTTATCTGCTGTAACATCAAATGGATATGTATATGTTACTATAAATTCATCGTATGTATCTTTTTCCCATGATATAAATCCATTTTCATCTGGATTATTTTTTACTTCTATTTTTAATAAATGATTTTCTTCATCATATTCATATGATCCTGCTTTTCCTTCTTCTTTTGTTCCAAACTCTATGTATTTACCATTTGTTGCAATTGTTCCATCTGTTGAAACTTTAACTGAGTCTGGATATACTTCTCCAAATTTTGGAACTTCTATTTCTATATTTGTAGATTTTACTGGGTAACTATTTCCTACTACATTAGACAAAATTCTTTCTTGGATAACTCTTTTATTTGCACCGCCAACTGCATATACTTTATTAGTAATTACCTCTTGAGTAATTTCTGTTTTATGATTTGGATTGTCTGTATCAGCTAAATTTACAGGCGCATTAAAGTTAATATGAACTTTTCTTTGATTTTTCTCATCACTTGCAGATAAATCTCTGCTTCCTGCATCACTTACATATGTACCTGTAAGAGAAATTATACTGTCCATATTTAACCAACTTAATTTGAATTCAGTATCTTTTTTTGCAACAATCTCATAAGACTTTTCAATTTTTTGTCCTGCTTGAATTGTTCCTAAATCAATACTTGTTTTTTCATTATCCTCTTTTAGATAAAAACTTGTATCGTTAAGATTAATTGTTGCATTTTGCAATTCACCTTGGTTTTTAACCTCCACACTTACATAAATTTTCATGTCTTCAGCATTTAAATCTTGAGTTGTTTCTTTCGATGTTTTTGCCTCATCCAAATAAACACTAAAAAATACATTACTTTCTGATGTTTGTTCATCATCTACTGCTATAGACACACTCCATTTTGCAATGGCTGTTCCTAGCATGATGAAATTAACAAATGTTAGCGTAATGATTAATAGTACTGCTAAAATTTTTGTTGTTACCTTTCCATTTTCTGTTCCAAAATAATTAAACATAGTAGTTCCTCCCAATAAATTTTTTGTTTAAATTTGTTTTAAAATATATAATAATATATATATAAGTATAAGGATACACTTATATAGCATTATTTTTACATTTTAATATTTTAATGTCAATACATATTTTTTTCATAAATTCTTTTGTTTCAACATCCTTTTGGAAATATATTTACGGAAATACATTTAGAAAAGAATAAAAATTTAAAATTACATTTTTATGACATTTTTGTAACAGGCACATAATACACCCATTATTTGTCATTATACTATATATTATAAACGTTTATGTAAACTTTTTCAAGGGTTTTTGCTAATTTTGTTTAATAAATTCCAATTTTTTTCTTCTTATTATAAATTAAATACAAAAATTAATTAAAAAAATTTATAAATTTTACTCTTTTTTTTATGAAAAACATATAAAAAAAGGATGAAATAGCCATTTCTATCTCATCCACATTTTATGCTTGTACAAAATTAATTATACCTCCATGTAGCTTGTTTCTATACTGCCAATACTGTTTAAATCACTAATGAATTCATTAATTTTATTTCCAGAATATAAAATAATGATTAAACCTTGATTATCTTTTAAATTGATTCCAAGTCTTGTATCTATAGTTTCCCCATAGTTTGTAAGGATTTGTTGAACATTTGGAATTTCTTTTTCTCTTTTACTTGTTTTTATTGAAACAATATACATTTAAATCTCCTCCTTAAAAATATTAATCAAATTAGTATTTAACTTAAGATTTTAACATTTTTCTTATTTCATTTATTTGAAGAAGTGTTTGTTTATATCCTTCTTCATAACAGAAATCTATCTTTTTCATGCTAAATGGTTTTACATCTTTTAATTTAATATCAAGTACATAATCACTTGCCTCTATTGAAGGCCTAATCATATTTTCATTCATTAAATCTATTGATTGCATTACAATATTATATATTGTATTTTGCTTTCTAGGTGTTTTCCAATCAAATTTAATTGCTAAAACTTTGTCAACTCCTAGATTTCTCGTTTCTTTGGATGGTAAATTGTCAAAAACCCCTCCATCTACAAACTGATATCCTTGATATTCAAAAGGACTATACATTCCAGGAAATGTTGAACTTGCTCTTACTGCTTTTCCGATTTCTATATCTTTAATATAGTAATCCCCTGTTGCTTCTTGATTATTCGTAAATACTATTTCTTTATTTTGAATTAAATCAGTTGTAGTAATAGCAATTGGAATCTTTATATCATTAATATTTTTTACGCCCTTAAGTTCTCCAATTTCTTGTATTGCCTTTTCTAGATTTAGGCTAGATGTAAGTCCTCCTAGCTTAATTCCTCTTTTTTCTTTTATTCCTGAATAAATATTTTTAGGACCTATACCCATTACTGATTTAGAAAAATAGTTAAATAATTTTATCATTTCTTCAGTAGTGTAACCCATTCCTAAAGCAGCTGCAATAATACTGCCTGCAGAAGTTCCTGCAACAGCATCAATTTTTATATTATTTTCCTGAAGAGCCTTTATTGCACCAATTTGTGCAGCGCCTCTTACTCCTCCACCTGATAATGATAATCCAAGCTTCACCTAAAATTACCTCCAATTTTTTTATTCTTTATTTTTTTCTCCTTGTTTTCCATATATTATTTTAGCAACAAGTGAATCTGGTACTATTTTGCTTAAAAATCTTATACATTTGTTGTTAAATCCTGGTACTATTATTTTTTTACCCTTAAACATATTATCTATTGCATATCTTGCAACATATTCTTTACTCATTAGTTTTGTTTTGAATTTAACATTTGCTCTGTTTAAAAAATCTGTTCTAATTGGTCCTGGGCACAAACAACAAACTTTAACATCTGATCCAGCTTGATTTAATTCTTCTTGAATACTTTGAGTTAGTCTATATACATATGCTTTTGTTGCATAATAAGTTGCCATAAGTGGTCCTGGCATAAATCCTGCAATAGATGCAACATTTAAAATATATCCAGAATTTTTTTCATTCATTTTTTGTAAGTATAGTTTTGTAAGCATATGAACTGTGCATACATTTAAACTCACCATATTTAATTCGTTAATTACATCTGTTTTAACAAATTCACCACATGTACCAAATCCTGCATTATTTATTAATATATCAATGTCTTGTACATTTTTAAATAACTCTATACAATTTTCTCCATCTGATAAATCCATTGCAACTAGTTCAATATTTACATCTGAATTAATGCTTTTCTTTACTTCTAATAATTTTTCTTTATCTCTTGCAACTAATACTAAATCTACACCCTGTTTAGATAAATACTTTGCCATTTCTTTACCTATACCTGCTGATGCACCTGTAATTAAAGCCTTCATTTCAACATCCCTCTTTCTATATTTTACTATCTCTTTTTTATTTTAGTCTTAATATATCTTAATTGTTTTTCACATTATATCAGATATTTTAAAAAAATAACATATTTTACTTTATTTATTTTTATTTTTGTTATATAATCACTTCAATATTCATTTGGGGGTATAAGACTTTGAGAAATTTTATGCAAAATAATTTAATAGAAAAAAACAAGAAAATTAAAAATCAAACTAACTTAAAACTCCTGTTGCTCCTCTTGTAATTACAAATAATTAATAATAACAATTAAAAAATATTAAAGATTAAGATAATAGTAAGAAGAGTAAATTTGGAGGTTTTAAATTATGGATTATGATCATAAAAAAATAGAGAAAAAATGGCAAAATTATTGGGATGAAAAGGAGTCTTTTAAAGCAGTAACTGGTGATACTACTAAAAAACCATACTATATATTAGTTGAATTTCCTTACCCATCAGGAGCAGGTCTTCATGTAGGACATGTTAGAAGTTATACTGCACAAGATGCTATGGCAAGAATGATGAGAATGCAAGGATATAACGTGCTATATCCTATGGGATGGGATGCATTTGGAGCACCGGCTGAACAATATGCAATTAAAAATCACATTCACCCAAGAGAAGCTGTAAAAGAAAACATACATACATTTAAAGGACAAATGAAAGACTTAGGATTTTCTTTTGACTGGTCAAGAGAATTTTCTACAACAGATCCTGAATACTATAAATGGACACAATGGCAATTCTTACAATTTTACAAACATAACATGGCGTATAAAGATACAATACCTGTTAACTGGTGTCCAACTTGTAAATCAGTTCTTTCTAATGAAG
>JAEEGL012946408.1_pt1 | contig 22365 bp, 21 predicted proteins | sample 9134231 | NCBI WGS metagenome assembly JAEEGL01 (sample SAMN16246548, study PRJNA631951) | gut metagenome | biome: gut microbiome; feature: rumen; material: fiber-attached | host: Bos | place: Iran: Karaj | collected 2018-10
ATGGGGGTGGGCTCTTATCAGGGTCTCTCATAAAATAAAGGTTCAATAATCTTGATAACCCTACCCCCATTATTTTAAAAGAATAATAAACCGTATCATATATGCAGAATATTATTATTACCGGCGGAGCCGGATTTATTGGAAGCCATGTAGTTAGGCTCTTTGTTAATAAGTATCCGCAGTATAATATTTATAATGTGGATAAGTTGACCTATGCCGGTAATCTGGCCAATCTGAAGGATATTGAGGATAAACCCAACTATCATTTTATCAAGGCAGACATCTGCGATTTTGAGTTGATGCTTGAGATCATGCAGAGAGACCATATAGATGGAATTATCCATTTGGCTGCTGAAAGCCATGTTGACCGCTCTATCAAGGACCCCTTCACTTTTGCGCAAACCAATGTGATGGGTACTCTTTCACTACTTCAGGCAGCTAAAGCCTATTGGGAGAGTCTGCCTGAGAAGTATGATGGTAAGCGTTTCTATCATATCAGTACTGATGAGGTTTATGGTGCTTTGCAGATGACGCATCCAGAAGGAATTGAACCTCCGTTTACTACCAAAGCCAGCAGTGGTAAGCACCACCTTGCTTATGGCGAGAAGTTCTTCACTGAGGATTTGAAATACCAGCCCCATAGCCCTTATAGTGCAGCTAAAGCAAGTTCAGATCACTTTGTGCGTGCTTTCCATGATACTTTTTGTATGCCTACCATTGTGACCAATTGCTCGAACAACTATGGCCCTTACCAGTTCCCAGAGAAGCTGATACCGCTGTTCATTAACAATATCCGCCATCGCAAACCGCTTCCGGTGTATGGTAAGGGTGAAAATGTACGTGACTGGCTGTATGTAGTTGACCATGCAAGAGCTATTGATACTATCTTCCACAATGGCAAGATAGCAGAAACCTATAACATTGGTGGCTTCAACGAATGGAAGAACATTGATATTATCAAGGTTTTGATTAATACAGTAGATAGGCTCCTTGGTCGTCCTGAAGGTGCTGATTTGGATTTGATAACATACGTTACCGACCGTGCTGGACACGATTTACGTTATGCGATTGATAGCACCAAACTCCAAAGGGAGCTTGGCTGGGAGCCTTCTCTCCAGTTTGAAGAAGGTATTGAGAAAACCGTAAAGTGGTACCTTGATAATCAGGAATGGCTTGACAATGTAACTTCTGGAGACTACCAGAAGTATTATGAGAATATGTATAAAAACAGATAATTATGAAAGGAATCGTATTAGCAGGCGGCAGTGGAACCCGCCTTTACCCCATAACGAAGGGCGTGAGCAAGCAGTTGCTCCCGATTTATGATAAACCGATGGTGTACTATCCCATCAGTGCTTTGATGCTGGCAGGCATCAGAGACATCCTGATTATCTCTACTCCATACGACCTCCCTGGTTTCAAGCGTTTGCTTGGTGACGGGTCTGATTATGGCGTTCACTTTGAGTATGCAGAGCAACCATCTCCTGATGGACTAGCACAAGCTTTCATTATTGGTGAGAAATTCATTGGTAATGATTCTGCTTGCCTTGTGTTGGGCGACAATATCTTTTATGGTGCAGGTTTTACTGCTTTGCTTCGCAAGGCTGTAGAGGATGCTGAAGTCAATGGAAAGGCTTCGGTCTTTGGTTATTGGGTAAGCGACCCAGAACGTTATGGAGTAGCTGAATTTGATAAGCAAGGTAATTGCCTCTCCATTGAAGAAAAGCCCAAGGAGCCTAAGAGCAACTATGCTGTTGTGGGTCTCTATTTTTATCCCAACAAGGTGGTTGATGTGGCAAAACATATCAAGCCAAGCGAAAGAGGCGAATTGGAGATTACTACAGTCAATCAGGAGTTCTTGAAAGATGGCGAATTGCTGGTAAAGGTCTTTGGTCGTGGTTTCGCTTGGCTTGATACAGGAACACATGATAGTCTTGCAGAGGCTTCAACCTTCGTTGAGGTTATTGAGAAGCGTCAAGGCTTGAAAGTGGCCTGTTTGGAGGGTATTGCTTATCGTAATGGCTGGATTTCTGAAGAGAAGATGAGAGAACTGGCCAAGCCAATGCTTAAGAATCAGTACGGCCAGTACCTTTTGAAGGTCATTGACGAGATGAAGGAAGAAATCAATTCAAACACACTACAACACGTATAATATGGAGATTATTAAGACTAATATAGAAGGTGTTCTTATTATAGAGCCCAAAGTTTTTGGCGACAAAAGAGGGTACTTCTTTGAAAGTTTTTCTCAGCGAGAGTTTGACGAGAAAGTCGCTCCTATACTTGGGCATACAATCAATTTCGTGCAGGACAATGAAAGTATGTCAAGCTATGGTGTGATGCGTGGTTTGCATTTCCAGCGCCCTCCTTATACTCAGAGCAAATTAGTGCGTTGCGTAAGAGGTTCAGTGCTTGATGTGGCAGTAGATATTCGTAAAGGAAGCCCCACGTACGGAAATCATGTGGCCGTTGAACTGACAGAAGATAATCATCGTCAGTTCTTTGTTCCTCGCGGCTTTGCTCACGGCTTTGCTGTGCTTAGTGAAACTGCTGTGTTCCAATATAAGTGCGATGAATTCTACCATCCGGAAGTAGATGGGGGCATAAGTATTATAGATGAAAGCCTAGGTATTGATTGGAAGATACCTACAGACAAAGCCAATCTAAGTGATAAGGATACTAAGCATGCTTTATTAATAGACTTTGATAGTCCGTTTGATATTAACGTAAACTTGTATTGATTATGAACATACTTGTAACAGGCGCTAACGGTCAGTTAGGAAATGAGATGCGCATTCTCGCGAAAAATAGTGCTGATAAGTATGTCTTTACTGATGTAGTGGATGCCACTGAGGAATCCATTGCCATGTTAAAGAAACTAGCAGGTGATGATATAAAAACAGAAACGGAGCATCTTGATATTACCAATATTGACGCTATCCTGGAAGTCGTAAAACGTGAGAAGATAGACGCTATAGTCAACTGTGCAGCCTATACAAATGTGGATGCGGCAGAAGACAATTATGATTTAGCAGAGCTTCTTAATGCAAAAGCCCCTGAGAACTTGGCTATTGCAATGAAAGAGGTTAATGGACTATTGGTTCATATCTCTACAGATTATGTGTTTGGTAAGGAACCATATAATACACCATGTAAAGAAGACCAAAAAGGAACCCCTACAGGAGTATATGGTGCTACAAAGCTTTTGGGTGAACAGAAAATCATTGCTACAGGTTGTAAACATATGATTCTTCGTACAGCCTGGTTGTATTCAGAGTTCGGAAAGAACTTTGTGAAGACTATGCTAAATCTTACGGCATCAAAGCCGCAATTGAAAGTAGTCTTTGATCAAGTAGGCACTCCAACTTATGCTTACGACTTAGCACAGACCATCAACACCATCCTTGAGGACTACAAAAAAGAAGCTTTCAATTCTCAATTCTCAATTCTCAATTACTCGAAGAGTGGTGTATACCATTTCAGCAACGAAGGTGTATGTAGTTGGTATGACTTTACTAAAATGATTGCAGAATATGCAGGAAATACGAGTTGCGACATTCAGCCTTGCCATAGTAATGAGTTTCCAAGTCCAGTAAAGAGGCCAGCATTCTCTGTTTTAGATAAGACAAAAGTTAAAGAATTATTTGGGATTAAATTGCCCTATTGGACCGACAGTCTAAAACAATGTATCCATAATCTCGTGTAAAAATGAGATATTATTTCCAATTATTTTCAGTAGTAATTACTACCTTACTCTTTCTCTTCCCCTTCCCTTGCCTGGTTGAGGCTCAAAATAAGACAGTTGTTTCTGTGAAGGAGGCCGGACTGGTTGAGAATGGCGTAATTCGGGCAGAGACATTTGGACTGAGACCAGGAGAAACGAAAGCAAACCAAACTAAGGCTTTGCAAGCTATAGTTGATCTTTATGCTAATAATGTACCCCATAATTCCTGGGATATCAATTTACAGAATCCCGAACCAACTATTATTATACCGGCAGGAGAATATAATGTAGGTGAAATAGAGCTGCGGAGCTACGTTACTATAAAAGGTGCAGGCCGTGGTTCAACACTCTTGAGAGGTGTGACCTTTAAGGCTGAAAATCAGTATAATATCAATATTGAAGGTTTGTCTCTGGTTGGAGTTAACAGTCACTCAACAAATCATTATAAAAAGACCCCTAATGAGATATCTGGGACTGCAGCAATCGCCTTTCGTGATTGTGGCCGAGTAATAATGAAAAATGTTGCGATACGTAATTATAATATAGCCATTGATTTCTATAATACAGTTTTGACGGATTTTTATTCCTGTTATATAAGTTATTGTGATATTGGCTTTAAAAATGATGGGAAGGGAAATGGATATGGAGGGCATGCTATTCGATGGCTTGGGGGAGAAATATGTGAGAGTAACATAGGAGTGTTCCAAAAAATGGGGAACAGTGTTTCTTTTATAGGTGCAACCCTTGAAGGCTGTGATCGTGCTTTTTCCCTTGAATACCCCGTCTCATTTAATATTAATTCATGCTATTTTGAAGCTAATACTTTTGATGTCTTTGGAAATATTATACATACAAATATTGAGGATTGTTTCTTCTCAGATGCTCATAAGAAAAAAGAAGGAACCTATATATATGCAGAGTCTATAGGGCAGACTATAATACAAGGGAATAAGTTTAATCGGCAAGTCGGTGGTCATCCTTATGTTGAATTTAAAAAAGGCGGGAAATATTATCATAATCTGTATATCGGACAGAATGACATCGTTGGTGGAGGTCGGATAATTGTTTCTGATTCTATTTCTGATGCTATAGAAGAACGTGGAAGGACACCTTATCAGACATATTTACCAGATGGCAAGCAATTAATGATGGGGCAAACTATTGTTTATAGGAATACTAAAACAAACAAATACTATTTAGTTACCAGAGATTCAGAAGGAAAACTTTTGTATTTGCCTTTTGATTATAATCAGTAGAACTAAACCATTTGTGATGAGAAATAAAGTTGTATTACTGTTGTTTTTTTTATTGTAGGAACATGCTCTCTGGCATGTGACCCGGAAGAACCTCTTGTGGATGAGTTGATGGAATTTGAGTTTTTGATTTCGTTCGATAGCCCAACGCAATTACGGTATGCCCAAGGGATGGAAATATTAGATGGACGAGTTTTTCAAGCTTTTTCAGATGGAACTATTGATGTATTTGAGTTGGGAACCGGTCAATTGATGCAAATACTAGGACCTCTTTTTAATGAAGATGGAGAATGTCTTCATATGAATGATTTAACTTTTAAGAGAAGCAATGAAGGTATTCTATTGATTGTTTCTGGAAACAAGATAAATAGTAATATACATTGTTTCCAAGTTATCGAGGAGATGGGGGAGTATGAAATAATTGAAAGGGAGTTGATTCCTCCTCCAATTATTAATGATGTAGTTAATTTAGAAGCTAGTCAATATTTTGGCTCGAGTAATGTATGTGTTCAAATAGGTTACCGACGTTCTGATGACAATGGCTATGGAGATTCTTTTATTGAAGCATATTAATATGATGATTTGACACATAATATTAAATATTCTCAACTATGGTCGCTACAATATGAAAGACTATGGGCTATGCATGGTTCTGTCATCATAGACAGTAATTGTTTTATGGCAGTAGGAGAGCCTAATGGAGACGCAAAGATTTACAAAATAGATTTGCGGAACGGTGATTTGTCATGTTATGTTGATTTTCGAAAAAACAGACATAATTTACCCAATGAAGAAATGCAGGGCATTTCATATTATAACGAGGAGTTTTATTTTTCAACAACATACGGATTATATTAATTACTAAAAATATGAAAGTAGTACTTTTAGCTGGTGGCTTTGGTTCCCGTATAAGTGAGGAATCAGTATTTAAACCCAAACCGATGATTGAGATAGGCGGAATGCCCATCATTTGGCACATCATGAAGGAGTACGCCTACTATGGGCACAATGAATTTATCATCTGTGCCGGTTATAAGCAGGAATACATCAAGGAGTGGTTTGCCAACTATTTCCTGCACAACAGCGATGTGTCGTTCGACTTTCGCAATGGGAAGAACGAGATGACAGTACACCATAGTCATTTGGAACCGTGGAAAGTCACCGTCGTTGATACCGGTTATAACACTATGACTGGTGGTCGTATCAAGCGTGTACAGGAATATGTAGGAAATGAAACGTTCCTCATGACCTACGGAGACGGTGTGTGTGATGTAGATATCAATAAACTCCTTGAGTTCCATAAAAGTCATGGTAAGGTTGCGACCTTAACTGCCGTGAAGATGGCTCAAGAAAAAGGTGTGTTAGAAATTGATGGTTTTAACGCTGTCAAATCATTCCGCGAGAAGAACGCTAGCGATGGCGCACCCATCAATGCAGGATATATGGTTCTCGAGCCGGCAATCTTTGACTTGCTCGATGGGGACAATTGTATCTTTGAACGCAAACCATTAGAGACTTTGGCTAGACAAGGCGAGTTAATGTCCTATATTCACGAAGGCTTCTGGCAATGTATGGATAACATACGCGAGAAGAATATGCTAGAGCAATTGTTAAAAGAAGAGAAGGCACCTTGGAAGAAATGGGAACGGGTAATCCCAATGGGAAGCCTCTAATATGAACATACATTTGTCTGATATGGGAACAGGAAAGCTACAAGCAGGTGGAGGCAGAAATTATGCGATAGACTTTCTTAGGATACTATCGATGTTTATGATTATGGTTCTTCATGGTAATGCACATGGGGGAGTATTATCTTTACAAACAGGATATGATATCAACTCATTGTTTATCCATTTTTGTGAGAGTCTGTCAATAGTTTCTGTGAATGTATTTGTCTTGATTAGCGGATATTACTTGTCAACTCAACAGGTGAAATTATCTCGTTCCGTTAAATTGATAACTGCGACGTGGTTTTATGCCTGGCTATGGTTGATTATATGTTTAGCATTGGGTGATACCGTCGGTAAAGCTACGATTGTAAAAAACATAGCGCCTATATCTTATGGCACATATTGGTTTGTATCATTATATATTGGGATGTTTCTATGTTCCCCATTCATTAATATTGGTATTAGGAACATGACAAAAAGGCAACATGGAATTCTTGTTTTACTGTTGGTCGTTCTTTTCAGTTTGTTACCATCTCTTTTACCCTTATCAGAACCCTTTGGAATTAAGACTGGCGGATTTAATGTTTTATGGTTCATTACTCTTTACCTGATAGCCTCATATATATCAAAGTATGGTTTCTTGAATTTTAAGAAGGGTTATTGGTTATTAGGCTACTTGTCCTTTTCAGTGATATTGTTAATAGTATGGTTTATCCTTTCCAAAATACTAGGTGTAAGTGATTTTAGCAATGAATGGAAAGGTGGACTTAATTTCTACTATTTTAATTATAATTCCATTCTGGTCTTTTTATCTTCTATTTGTCTGTTCCGATTCTTTCTGGAGATAGATATTAAAAACTCAACATTACGTAAGATAATCAAAGCGATTGCACCTCTAATGCTGGGGGTTTATTTGATACACGATAACAGATTGGGTCGCGAATATATTTGGAAAGCTTTGTCCTGTGTTCAAGAAATGACTATTGGTGCATTGGCTTATATAGTAGGCATCTTGATCCTTCTGTTTTTAACATGTATAATAGTTGAATGGACTAGAAGTAAGGTGTTTTCACTCCTATTGGAACGTAGAATCTTTTATAAGAAATTGCTTCTTAAAATAGACAAATTTCCAGATTGGTTATATTCAAAAACATTGGATATTGGTTGATTATATGTTATTGTAGTAAAAAGAACACCGATGGGTATGATAGAAAAAGTAAAAATAATAGAACGCAAACTGATTGCTGATAACCGTGGTTGGTTTTTAAAGGCAATAACAGGAAAAGAAGAGAGCCTCCCCCAACATACAGGAGAGGTTTATCTTACAATGGGCAAACCTGGTCAAGCCAAAGGAGGTCATTATCATCCAGAGGCCGTAGAGTGGTTTACCATTATTGAGGGGAGTGCGGTTCTGAAATTAGAAGATATGGAAACGCACGAGCGTCGTGATATTGAGATGTCTTTGGAGAAGGCCATTACCGTGTTTATCCCCAATAATGTAGCTCATATAGTCGTGAACAATAGCGATAAAGATTTTATTCTTCTCGCATATACTGACAAACTTTACGATCCAGCAGATACAATTGCATATACAATTAAGTAACTTATGATAGATATATTCAATAGCTTTTATAAAGGCAAGAAGGTCCTTGTAACCGGTCACACCGGTTTCAAAGGCAGTTGGCTCTCCATCTGGCTCTATGAGTTGGGTGCAGAGGTGGTAGGTGTAGGTTTGGAACCATATAGCAAGAAGGACAACTTCGTACTCTCTGGCATAGGAAACAAGATCAAGGCAGACATCCGTGCAGACATCCGTGATGGAGAGAAGATGAAGGAAATTTTCAAGCAGTATCAGCCAGAGATAGTCTTCCACCTTGCTGCACAACCGTTGGTGCGCCTTAGTTATGAAATCCCTGTAGATACATACCAGACCAACGTGATGGGAACTATCAACATCATGGAAGCCATCCGTGCAACGGATAGTGTTAAGGTTGGTGTGATGATTACCACGGACAAGTGCTATGATAACAAGGAGCAAATGCGAGGTTATAAGGAGGATGACCCCTTTGGTGGTTATGATCCCTATAGCTCCAGCAAAGGAGCCTGTGAAATAGCCATCCAAAGCTGGCGTAGAAGTTTCTTCAATCCTAAAGATTATGGCAAAAAGCACCATGTCAGCCTTGCTAGTGTCCGTGCTGGTAATGTGATTGGTGGTGGTGACTGGGCAAAAGACCGTATCATACCCGATTGCATCCGTGCGTTGGAGGCAGGAAAGCCTATTGAGATTAGAAGCCCGAAGGCTGTACGCCCTTGGGAACATGTGTTGGAACCTCTGAGTGGCTATATGCTCCTTGCACAGAAGATGTGGGAGCATCCTACTGAATATTGCGAAGGTTGGAATTTTGGGCCTGAGTCTGACTCTGTTTCAACAGTATGGGAGGTTGCTACTAAGTTAGTTCAGAGTTTTGGTAAAGGTGAGCTAAAAGACGTTTCAGACCCCAATGCTTTGCATGAGGCAAATCTGCTAATGCTTGATATTACCAAAGCAAAGACCCGCCTAAATTGGACGCCCAGATTGGATGCCTTGCAGACCATAGATTTGGTGGCAGATTGGTATAAGAAATACCATAAAGAAGTTGTATATGACATTTGTATCAAAGAAATAGAAAAATTTATATCATTCAGTTAATTATAATTTATGAATTCGATTAAAGTTCTGGACGTAACACTTCGTGATGGTGGTTATGTCAATAACTGGGAGTTTGGCTTTGAAGAAGCAAAAAGCATTTTAGAAACTGTTTATAAATCTGGTGTGGATTATGTTGAAGCCGGATTTATAGGTGAGTATGTCAACGAAAATGGTCGGGTGTGTTTTGACACTATGGATGCATTGTCTAAGGTGTTTCTACCCTCTCAAGCTAAGATTTGCGCAATGACATATGTCGACGAGTATCCGGTTGAGAAGTTTCCAGTGCACTCAGATAAAACCGTTGATATGATAAGAGTTATAGTTTATAAACGTAATTTCGATGAAGGATTACAATATGTACGCACTCTTATTGAAAAAGGTTATGATACTTGTGTCCAATTAGCAAGAACAGACCAGTTTGATTTATCAGAAATTGGCGATTATGTCAAGCGTTGGAACGATGTCCATCCTATGGCTGTTTATTTAGTTGATTCATTTGGCACATATGATGCGGCTAAAACTCTTGCATATGCAAAAGAGTTTGATAAAAACCTAGGAGATGATATCTATCTTGGATTCCATGCACATAATAACATGCAACAGGCACTTACTAATGTAACAGCTTTTTGTGAACATCCTTGGAAACATAAAATCATCCTTGATGCATCGGTGTTGGGTATGGGAAGAGGAGCTGGCAATATGAATCTCGAGATGCTCCTAAATTACCTAAATAATACTATGAATAAGCATTACGACCTTAATCCAATTATTGAGGTCGCTGATAAATACATAGACAAGTATTCAAAGCAATTTGAATGGGGCTATTCAATTCCTTATTTCCTTTGCGCTCTTAATGGCTGTAATCATCGTTTTGTGCATTATCTCTTGGAAAAGAATGTGGGTTTCACCGAAATGAGCAAGATTTTTCAACAAATGAAGAAGGATGGCACGGGTATTAGGTTTAACACAGAGTTGTTAGATGAGTTAATTAATAAATACTGCAATAAATAGTATCATGAAGGTAGCAGATTATTTGGTTGATTTCCTTATAAAAAAAGGAACAACAGATGCTTTTGGCCTGCCTGGAGCGGTGATTCTTGAGCTAATCTATGCAATGGACAGGCGTCAGGGTGAGTTTTGTCCACATCTCTCATACCACGAACAAGGAGCTGGATTTGCAGCTGTTGGATATGCGCAGGCATCGGGTAAACTAGGTGTTGCTTATGCGACTAGAGGCCCAGGTTTTACCAACCTTATAACTGCTATTACTGATGCCTATTGTGACTCTATTCCTGTTCTTTTTTTAACATCTCATGCTGTTGCTCCTAAACATAAAGGAATGCGCATCGAAGCCAATCAAGAGGTTGACACTTGTGAGATGGTTAAGAGTGTCACCAAATATAATAAGCGAGTCTCTTGTTTAGAGGAATTCCTGCCAAGTCTTCATGAAGCATATAATTATGCAATGACTGGTAGGAGAGGACCTGTTTTCTTGGATATCAGTGCTAAACTATGGAAAGAAGAGATTGAACCTAAAGATAATGATAATCAGGCAGCATTAATAGAAGGTATTGATCAATCTATTTTAAAAAATATAGAGCAGTTAATTAATACAGCAAAGCGTCCTGTTGTTTTGATTGGTGATGGTATTAATCAGACAAATACTTCTGAATACTTTGCTGAATTTGCCAATAAGGCTGGTATACCTGTGCTTTCTAGTAGATATGGCCATGATATCATTGGTAACTCGCCTCTCTATTATGGTTACATCGGGAGTTTTGGGCTAAGATACTCAAATTTTATACTCTCTAAGGCAGACCTAATTATCTCATTAGGAAATAGACTTAATTTCCCAATCACTTCTGAAAGTTATAAAAATATACCATACGAGGCTAGAATTGTGAGATTTGAATCCGATAGGGAAGAATTCTCCAGAGAAATTCCTAATGCAATTAATTATCAAATAGAATTAGAGGAGGTTCTCCCTGCGCTTGCCTCTTTTGACGGGCAGTATGGTAAGCACGAACAGTGGATTGACATCTGCCGCGAGATAAAAGAGAAATTATGGGATTGTGACGTAAATGATGTGATTATCTCCGTAGATGCGCTTTTGTCTTCTGCAAATACTGATTATTCTGCAATTATTAACGATGTTGGAGACAATGAGTTCTGGATTTCAAGGGCTTGTGCACATTCCATATGTGGGGTTAAGGCTTTATATTCAAAGTCATTCGCATCTCTAGGAAGTGCATTACCTAAATCAATAGGGGCATATTATTCTACAAGAAGACCAAGTGTATGCTTCACGGGTGATCAGGGGTTCCAAATGAATCTCCAAGAGTTACAAGCAATTGCTCATGATCAGCTGCCCGTACTTATTGTTGTTATGAACAACTATGCATCAGGCATGATACGAGATAAAGAGAAAAAGAGTTATGGGACATATCTACATTCAACGCTTGATAGTGGATACTCTATGCCGGATCTCTCCAGAATAGCTGAAGCTTATGGCATCTCTTATTATGATAGCGTTAAACTGAACAATGATGAATTAAAAAGCATTGCTCAAAACATTTCTGAACCAATCATACTTAATCTCCGAATTGACCCTGAGCTTGGTCTTGCTCCTTACCTCCCGATTGGTAGAGCTACGCAAGACATGGAACCCAAGTTGGATCAAAAGCTTTATGATTACATAGATAAACTTTAATAAGATGAATGATATTTCAAAAAAAATAGCATTGGTTACTGGTGCAACATCTGGAATTGGTGAAGCATGCGCAATTCGTTTTTCACAAGCGGGTGCAATTGTTATATGTACAGGAAGAAATAAGGAACGCGGGGAGAACGTTGTTGAAAGAATTATTGAGGGTGGCGGCAGTGCTGTTTTCTTTGAAATGGATGTAAACAACGATGATTCTATTGTGAGTGTTGCAACCAGAATAAAAAAGGAGTACGGCAACATTGATATATTATTAAACAATGCAGGTATCTTCCCTGTTTTGCCTCCTATTGAAACACTTTCAAGAGATGAAACAGCATCTGTTCTAGATTCAAATGTCACAGGAATGCTAATGGTAACCAAAGCTATGTTACCTCTTATGTCTGATGGTGGCGTAATACTAAATAATGCATCTGTTGCTGGTTTACAATCATACACCAATGGACAGAGTTATGCTTATAGTGCATCCAAATCTGCCGTAATAAAAATCACCCAAATGCTTGCGAAGAAATATGGCTCTAAGATTAGGGTTAATGCAATTTGTCCAGGAGTCATAAAAACTCCAATCTTTAAAAAGTTCGATGAAGAACGGTTCGCCAGTATGATACCGATGGGTAGAACCGGTATGCCTGAAGAAGTTGCTTCTGTTGCAAATTTCCTTGTTTCAGATGATTCAAGTTATATTAATGGGGCTATTATTACAGTTGATGGTGGACAATCCTTATAGTAAAACATTCTTATATGATTTTAGATAGAATCAATAATCCAAAGGATCTAAAGGGGCTTTCTCTGGAAGAACTTAAAACGCTTGCCACTGAAATACGCAATGTTCTTATTCATAAGATGAGTATTAGCGGAGGTCACTTTGGCCCTAACCTTGGTGTGGTCGAAGCAACAATTGCTCTTCATTATGTATTTAACTCTCCTATTGATAAGATTGTATTTGACGTTTCTCACCAGAGTTACACGCACAAGATTCTCACGGGGCGTAAAGGAGCTTATCTTAGTGATGATTCAAAATGGGGGGTTTCGGGCTTTACGCAACCAAAGGAAAGTGAGCATGACTTTTTTTCAATTGGACATACTTCTACGTCAATAAGTCTTGCGTGTGGCCTGGCAAGAGGTCGAGACTTGAACGGCGGGAAGGAAAATATTATTGCCTTTATCGGTGATGGCTCTCTAAGTGGCGGCTTGGCTTTTGAGGGACTTAATGTCGGTGGTGAAATGGGGAAGAACCTCATTGTTGTTGTTAATGACAACGATATGGCTATAGCTGAACCCCACGGAGCTTTAACTCATTATTTAAGAAAGTTGAGAGAAACTAAAGGTGAAGCAAGTGACAACTACTTTAAGTCTTTAGGATATCGGTACTACTATGTTGAAGAAGGCAACGAAATATCATCATTGATTGCAGCTTTCAGCAAAGTAAAAGATACACCTGTACCTGTTGTAGTCCATATCAGGACAGTAAAGGGGAAGGGCTATACAATCGCTGAGGATAATCGTGAAGGATGGCATTTTCACGCTCCTTTTGATATAGAAACGGGTCAAAAGAAAGGACAGGGCATAGGTGAAAATTATGGCTTTACTGTACGCGACTTTCTGTTGAAGAAGATGGCAAAAGACCCATCAATCTGTGTTATTACTCCAGCTGTACCCATGTCATGTGGTTTTAATGCAGAGATAAGGCAAAAGTTGGGCAATCAGTTCATAGATGTAGGTATTGCTGAGGAACATGCCGTGACAATGGCAGCGGGAGTTGCAAAGAATGGAGGTAAACCTATTGTGGTCTCATTGTCAACATTCTATCAACGCTCATATGATCAGATACTACATGATTTGTGCATTAATAATTGTGCAGCCACTTTATTAGTTAGGAATGGTTCTATTTGGGGGGATACCGATGAGACCCATCTAGGTTTCTTTGATATTGCCATGATGTCTAATATTCCAAATCTGGTATATCTGGCTCCAACAAACTGTGAGGAATATTTGGCTATGCTTGATTGGAGTATTGAACAGAATGAATACCCTGTTGCCATTAGAATTCCATGCAATAAGCTTGTTCATACCGATAAACAAGTTGAAAAAGATTATAGTATTCTTAATAAATTCCTTGTAACACAGCAAGGTGAGAAGGTGGCTTTATTTGCTCTAGGCGATTTTTACCAGATGGGAGAGGAGTTCGCTGAGGCTATTGAGAAAGAGTTTGGATTTAAACCAACGTTGGTCAATCCGAGGTATATTACAGGCGTTGATGTGGAATTGTTAGAATCGCTTAAGGCTAAGCATCAGCTTGTTATCACACTGGAGGATGGCATTGTTGAAGGTGGATTTGGACAGAAGATATCTTCATTCTATAGTTCGAGCCAGATGAGAGTTGAAAATATGGGACTAAAGAAAGAGTTTACGGATGGAGTGAAAGCAGCTGAGCTATTGAAGCGTAATGGCATTACCATCGAAAATTTATTGAATAAGATAAAGTCGTATTTTAAATAAGGGAACTTTGATGAGAAAAGTATTGCATCATTGTCGATGCTTAGTTATATTGCTATCAAAGTATTTGTTTTACTTTGTACCCAAACAGAAAGATCTGATTCTGTTTTCTGCATGGTTCGGGCAAAAGTATGCTGATAGCTCAATGTATATGTTTGAGTATTTGTTATCTCACTCTGATTATAAGCCGGTTTGGTTCACTAGAAATAAAAAGGTGTATTTTGCGCTAAAAGAAAAGGGGAAATCTGTAATATACTCTAAATCACTTAAGGCGTTTTGGTACTTGCTAAGAGCTAAGATGTATGTATCGTCAATCCAATTTATGGATTTCCCCCCTTATTTTCTTACAAATTGCATATACTTCGATTTGGATCACGGTTTTCAAGTTAAAGAAGGTCCCGAAATTTCACAACAACAACGGGCTTATACTGACCTGTTGAGAAAATGTGTTGATTACTATCACTCTGCATCTAGCTACTTTTGTATGACTAAAGTTAGTGATTATTATAGAGTCGAGCCTAGTAGGGTTGCTTTGGTCAATAAACCTAGGATTGATGTTATGTTTGACCCTGAACTGCGAAAAGGATATAATGAAAGCATAGATGCAATAAAGGGAAGCAAAAAAGCTATTGTATGGATGCCTACTCATCGATCAGATGGAAATGTTAATATAGACGTTGCAGAACTATTGGATTTGAAAGATATTCAAGAGATATGCGAAAAGCACAATGCCGTTTTTCTTATAAAGAAACATTATTACCATCGAAACGAGCGCTCTGACCTTGATAATTATAGTCGAATCTATGATATAACGAATGAAGAAGTTGAAACACAAACGCTCCTGTATCAGGCTGATGTGCTGATATCTGACTATTCTTCTTGTTATATAGATTATTTGGCATTAGACCGACCAGTTATTCTTTATGCTTACGATATGGAGGACTATCTCTCAAAAGAAAGGAATATCTTTATTCCATTCTCTGAGAATAAAGTCGGTGCGATAGTAAAAACCAGGAAAGAATTCTCTGAAGCCTTACGTAATGTCTGTAATGATTGGGCTGATGTCATTCATAAAGAAGGAAGAAAAGAGTTGAAAGACAAGTTCTTTAGCGAGAAACTATATAACGGGCAAGCTAGAGCCGAAACGTTAACTGTGATAAAAAAAATGTTAGATCACAATTATAAACCAAACTGGATCAATTAAACAAAGAAAATGGGATTGGATAATCACTCTAGCGAGCAGAAGCGTATAGCTAAGAATACAGTGATGCTATATATTAGGATGATTGTCATAATGATTGTCACCCTTTATACGACACGTGTTGTATTGAATGTACTAGGGGAGACAGACTACGGTATTTATAATATTGTCGGTAGTGTAGTCATATCTATGGTTTTCATCCAGAACTCACTGATGAGTGCAACACAACGGTTTCTTAGCTATGAGATGGGATTGAAGGAGAATGGAGACGTAGGTCGAGTCTTTCGTTCTAGCCTAGTGCTGCATCTACGTTTCCTATTCATTATATTCGTTCTGCTTGAAACGGTGGGATTATGGTTTCTGAACAGGGTTCTCGACATCCCGCCAGACAGAATGTTTGCAGCAAATATTGTTTATCAGTTCTCAATTTTGACATTTGCACTGAACTTAGTTAGAATACCATATAATTCGATCATTATATCGTATGAAAGCATGAACATTTATGCTGTTATCAGTATAATTGAGGCTTTCTTGAAATTGTCTATAGTGATAGCTTTGAAGTATCTTGGATTTGATAAGTTAATTATGTATGGAATTCTTGTTTGTGCCATTACATTTATAATAAATTCTCTGTATATTTCATACTGTAGAAAGATCCATAAGGCAGAAACCAGATTTAGTCTTCACGGTGATAAAGGAACTATAAAAAAATTGCAAGGGTTTCTAGGATGGAACCTGCTGGGTGGTGTGACAGGCGTTGCAACTAACGAGGGACCTAACTATTTTATGAACTATTATATGGGAGTTAGCGTGAACGCAGCAATGGGAATTGCTAAGCAGGTGAGTGGCGCCGTTTACCAGTTTGCCTCAAACTTCCAGAGTGCATTTAATCCCCAAATAGTGAAAGCATACGCGGCGGAAGAGAAGGAATATTTGTTTAGTCTGATTAATAAGACCTCGATGCTCTCGTTCTATCTGTTATTTATAGTAGCATTCCCGGTAATTATATGCTCGAATTTTATTTTTGAATTGTGGTTAGTAGATGTCCCTAAGTATACAATAATATTCAGCATTCTTATTATCATAAGTCAAGTAGTATCTGCTCTTTCCGGCCCTTTGTGGATGTTAGCTCATGCAACAGGTGATATTAAGAGATATCAAATTACAATAAGTACGTTTGGGCTACTGGTGTTACCTGCATCATACTTTATCCTTGTAAACCATTACCCACCTTACTATATCCTTGTCATTCAGATTATACTCAATTTAGTAATATATGCTTATAGGTTATGGTTTGCAAGAGAGAAAGTTGGTTTTTCAATAAGGCGTTATCTAAAAGAGGTCGTTCTAAAAAGTATTTGGCTGTCACTGTTAATTATACCTGTACCATTGATCTTTGGCTTAAAAGCAGTAGGAATATGGCAAAATACAAGTGTAATAGTATTTGCAGTTCTACTATCTATATCAGTGATTTATTTATGGGGTCTTGATAAAGACACAAAAAAAACTATATCTGCATTTGTCGCAAGGAAGATACATCATAGTTAACGATATATGTGGATTTTGTTCCTCAATATAATATGAAATTAAGATTATCATCATACGATTACAGGTTACTATATTATTTTTACCCACTATTTTGCATTTTATGTTTGTTGCAGGTCATGGGTATTATACCACCGTACTATCCCGGTACTGGAGTGGCGTCATGGCCGTTTCGTTTAGTAATAATTTATCTAGGGCTTAAAGCTTTTCTATATAATAGCCGGGTTAACGTCTTACTGACTTGTTTTTTCTTATTTACAATACTGACATTAATTGGCTATTTATTTAATGGAAGGCCAATTAGCCTTTATGTGATAGAGTTCGTCGCTTATGCAACCCCTATGCTTTTTTCATTTATAGCCCTGGATAAACAAGATTTTAGTGATAAGTTCTATTTAATATTACTCACTACGCTAATAATCTGTTTTGTTTTTGGTTTCTACCTTCATTTCTTGAGACCTACCTGGTATCAAGTAGCGTTAACAGAGACATATAACGATAGATGGTATGTTCAGTCGAATTATGATTACGAGCAAATCGCGGATTCCTTCCGTTTTTCTTCAATTTTTCTAAATTCGTATGCAATAAGCCATTTTTCAATGTTTGCACTTCCAATAAGTATAACATTTCTATTAAAAAATAGAGAAAGGAAGAAGTGGAAATATATTATGTTTGCCATCATATCCTTTGTTTCTGCAATTATTTGTCTACATCGTGTTGCAATGGCATCATGCGTACTGATGCTTTTTATATATATATATTATGATTTCAAACATGGTAGAAAACTTTCTACACTAGCATTTGGGATTATTGTACTAGTGCTATTAGCTCTGTTTTATTTATCAACAACAGAATTGTTTGAACAGATAATAGAGCGGTTTAGCGATATGAGAATGTCAGAAGCCTTTGATGATTCTCGTACAGACCAGAATGTATCTGTTTTTAAAAAATGGGATAATATCATTTTTGGAGAAGGAATCGGTTCTATGAGTGCGGACGCAAAAAAACTGGGATTCCCCGGCATTACGGATGGACAGTATATGAAAATATTGGTTGAACAGGGACTTATTGGTTTTGGCCTTTATATTGCGCTAATTATCAGGACTCTATTTAGGAGCTTAAAATATTTTAAATATTTTTCAATTGAGTTTTGTATAGTGTTTGGTATTTCAATAGCTATGATTGGCTCAGATTCGCTTGTGATGCCATTCTATATAATACCGTTCTGGTATGCTATAGGCAGAATTTGGAATAAGGATTATTTAAGATATTTAAAAGAGACAAACAATCATATATAATGGAAATAATAGCATATTATTTACCCCAGTATTATCCATTTAAAGAGAATAATGAATGGTGGGGAGAAGGGTTCACGGAGTGGACGAATGTTGGCAAGGCGAAGCCGTTGTTTAGAGGGCATTATCAACCAAAAGTCCCAGCTGATTTGGGCTATTATGATTTGAGAATGGCTGAGACAAAGGAGAAGCAAGTGCGACTTGCTAAAGAGGCCGGAGTGACTGCATTTTGTTATTGGCATTATTGGTTCGGGAATGGCCGTGTTTTACTCGATTTGCCTATGAGACAAGTACTCGATACGGGGAAACCAGATTTCCCATTCTGTTTGGGTTGGGCTAACGAATCATGGATGTCAAAGATATGGAATCCGGATGGAACCGTTGAAGGAAAGACGTTGATGGAGCAATTATATCCAGGTGACGACGATATTGTCAATCACTTTAACTATATCAAACGGGCAATTGAAGATAAACGCTATTTGAGGATAGATAACAAACCTGTATTCGTAATCTATAAACCAATGCAGTATCCTGAAGTTCGTCATTTCATGGCGATTTGGAATCGTATGATAAAAGAAGCAGGAATAGCAGATGCTTTCTTTTTTATTGGTCATACTATAAATGCAACAGAAATAAAAAAACTAAAATCATTAGGGTTTGATGCTGTAAATATAGTCCGTATAGGCGAGTATCGGTATAATAAAAATGTGGTTAAAAGAATACCCTTTGAGCTATTTAAATTTAAAATATTGCATCGCCCATTAGTGCTGAATTATTCTTTTATATCAAAATATTTTATCGATGAATCAGTAGAGAGCGAAGATGATATTTTCCCCACTTTAATTCCCAATTGGGATCATACACCGAGAAGCGGGAATTTAGGCTCCTTATTCAAAAATTCAACACCTGAATTGTTCGAAAAACATGTCAGAAAGGTACTGGAGGTCGTGAAGAAGAAGAAGAAATATAGACAAATTGTCTTTTTAAAATCATGGAATGAATGGGGCGAGGGCAATTATATGGAACCGGATTTGAAATATGGAAAAGGTTATATTAGGGTTCTAAAAAAATGTTTAGATTTAGATAAGGAATAAAGAAAATGAAAATAGCCATATATTTAGGATGGATACGCCATAATGCCTGTGGCGGGGTGGAATCATTTACACGGAATTTATTGGATGGTTTTTTGTCATTACCAGACCAGAATGATTATGTTTTAATATGTAGTATCGATAATAAGGAATCCTTTACTCATTATGGAAAAGATTCAAGAGTTTCCATAGTAGACACTGGTTGTATTACAACGGATTTGAAAGGTACAATTTTTTACGAGAATTTCAAACTAGACAGGTTGTTGAATAAACTTAATGTTAGCGTATGTTTTGTTCCAACTTATAGAATACCTTTATTCTTAAAAAAACACAGATATATAGGAGTCATTCACGATTTACAGGTGTGCCATTATCCAGAATATTTTTCACGATTCAGGAGAAATTGGATTATATTCGGGTCAAAAAGATGTGCTCAGAGTGCATATAGAACAATAACAATTTCTGACTTTGTTCGCAATGATATTATTCAAAGATTTAATTGTGACGAAAATAGAATAATAACAATTCATAATCCCATCTTGCCAAACCAAGAATTTGAAGATTTTTCCATTATTTCAAAAGAATATGGAATTGAAGCAGGAAGTTATCTATATACAGTATCGGCGTTAGCTAAACATAAGAATGTGATAACACTTTTACGTCTCATTAAATTAATACGAGATAGAGGGGATAAAACAATACCACATAAGCTTATCGTGTCAGGTATTGGTGTCAAAAAAAAAGATGCAGATAATATTGATAGCAGTACAATTTTTTCATATGTTTCAGCTAATAATTTAGAAGATTTTGTTATTTTCACAGGCTTCGTGTCAGATAAAAGAAGAAATTCACTCATTATAAATTCACGATTCTTTTTATACCCTTCATTGTTTGAAGGATTCGGTATGCCACCACTTGAAGCTATGAAGTTGGGAGCAAATGTGATAACCACAAGATGCACTTCGCTGCCAGAGGTTACACATGATCTTTGTTTTTACGTAGACAATCCAGTAGATGAGAAAGAGTGGTATAATTGTATAAGAGATAATATTAACAGAGAAAGTCGCGTAATTGAATTTGAAGAAAATAATCCACAGATCGTAGCGAAAAAGTATTTAGAGATAATAAATCAGGCAAAATGAAAAGTATTATCACAATAGCTGCCTTTGGTTTTGATGTTCGTGAACGGACAAATGAACGAGGGGCAAGTTTTGTACGGGCTTTTAAAAAGTGTGGTTATAAAGTAACTCATGTCTCTACAGATTTTGACCACGCGCAGAAAGCATATGTTGATTTGCCATTGGAGGAGGACGTTGAGGGCGTCAAAGTCAAACGTTTACACGTATTGTCATACACTAAGAATCTGTCTTTCAGACGTATTTTTAGTCATCTTCAATTTGCTATAAAACTGCGTAAGTATCTTAATTCGCTTGAAGAAAAGCCTAATTTTATTTATTGTGTTACTCCAACGTCCACAAGTGCATACGTAGCAGGTAAGTACTGCAAAAGACTTGGCATAAAGTTCATTATTGATTTGATTGATGTGTGGCCAGATTCCCTGATGCCACTTTATAATTCAAAAATAATAGCCATAGCAACAAGCCCATGGAGTTATATAACTCATACTGCGTATAAGATGGCAGATTATATTTGTGGTGAATCAGTTAAGTATGCTAATCATGCACATCAGTTTAATCCCAACGTGCCTTGGTTCCCGATATATCTGGGCGTTAATAGAGAGAAGGTTAATCGTCTTGTTGCGGAAAGTAGAGTTGATGTTGCCAAGAAAAAGACACCTATACGTTTGTGTTATGGCGGTGATTTGGGTAACAGTTATGGATTTGATGCTATCTTAAAGGCGCTTGACTATATTCAAGCTAAAGGCATACAATACGAAATGTATTTTGTGGGTGGAGGAGACCGACAGGAGTATATACAAGAGTATTCTATACAACATGGCTTAAACGTCATTATAACTGGTAAAATCCCATATTGTGACTATCTGAAGTATTTAAGCTCTTGTGATGTGGCCTTTAATGCATTCGGACCTAACACCAAAGTTGTACATAGTTACAAGTTTAATGACTATATAGCAACAGGAAATTTCGTATTGAGTAATCTTAAGGGCGAAACTGCAGAAATGTTGGATAAGTATCAGATTGGGAAGAACTATGAAGATGAGAAACTTGGAGAGATTCTTCTGGATGTATGCCAGAATTGGACGGTGTATAGCACATGGCGAAATAATATTGATGAGTTTGTCCACGAAATATTAGATTCGGATATTATTTACCCTAGAGTTATAAAAGAAATTGAGAAGAAAAAAAATGGGATATAATTCTTTTTACAACAGATTGCTAAAGCCTATCATTGGCTTTGTTTTGGCACTAATTCTATTATTGATTCTTTGGCCTTTATACATAATTATTTCATTGGCAGTTGCAATCGAAAGCGGTTTCCCTGTACTATATAAACCATTACGTGGTGGTTATAAACAGAAACCGTTCCATATCTATAAGTTCCGCTCAATGGTGAAGAATGCTGATAAGATTGGTGGTGGTACAACAGCGCTTCATGATCCTCGTATAACGAAAGTGGGTAATTTTCTTCGCAAGACAAAACTAGATGAAATACCACAGTTGTTTAATATCCTGAGAGGAAATATGAGCTTTATTGGGCCCA
>JAEEGL014208844.1_pt1 | contig 22365 bp, 31 predicted proteins | sample 9134231 | NCBI WGS metagenome assembly JAEEGL01 (sample SAMN16246548, study PRJNA631951) | gut metagenome | biome: gut microbiome; feature: rumen; material: fiber-attached | host: Bos | place: Iran: Karaj | collected 2018-10
AACTTGTACTAAAGAAGGAGATATTGTTTGGAACTTTACTAAATTCTTAGTAGATAAAGAAGGAAATGCTGTTAAAAGATATAATCCTACTTTTGATCCAAAAGATATAGAAAAAGATCTACTAGAATTATTATAGGAGGAATAAAATGGAAAAAGAAAATGATGAATTGAAACTTGAAAACCAATTATGTTTTCCAATTTATTTATGTTCTAAAGAAATAATAAATAAATATACTCCATGGCTTAAAGAGATAGATCTTACTTATACTCAGTATATTGTAATGATGTACTTTTGGGAAAAAGAAAAGAGTAATTTAAAGGACATTGGAAAAACTCTACTACTTGATCCAAGTACCTTAACACCTCTTATAAAAAAGTTAGAAACCAAAGGTTATATTACAAGAGAAAAATCTACTATTGATGAAAGAAATCTAGAAATAACAATTACTGATAAAGGTAAAAGATTAAAAGATAAAGCCAAAGAAATACCAAAGAAAATGGGTAAATGTATTGATTTATCTGATGAAGAAGCAAAAGAATTGTATTCATTATTATATAAAGTATTAAATAATGTAGAAAGGAATGATAATTAATGAGTGTTGTTGAAGTAAACAAAGATAATTTTGAAAATGAAGTATTAAATAGTACTACTAAAGTTTTAGTAGATTTTAATGCTGAATGGTGTGGACCATGTAAGATGTTAAAACCAATAATAGATGAATTAGCTGAAGAAAGAACCGATTTAAAAATAGTATCTATAAATATAGATGATGAAGATGAATTATCAGAAGATTATAGTGTTTTTTCTATTCCATGCTTAGTATTATTTGATAAAGGTAAAGAATTAAAAAGAAATGTTGGTTTAATGTCTAAAGATGATCTTGAGACATTCATAGGAGAATAAATGGAATACGATATTATAATTATAGGGGCAGGACCAGCAGGTCTAACTTCAGCTATATATGCCAAAAGAGCGGGAAAAAGTGTATTAGTATTAGAAGCAAAAGCTTATGGTGGACAAATAATCAATACTCTTGATATTGAAAACTATCCTGGAGAAGAACATATCTCAGGATTTGACTTTGCGACTAAAATATATAATCAAGCTAAAAATTTAGGCGCAGATATAAAGTTTGAAAAAGTAGTAGATATAAATGACTTAGGACAAGAAAAAGAAATAATCACAACCAAGAATACATATAAAGCTAACGCAGTAATAATCGCTACCGGTTCAGAAAATAGAAAACTAGATTTACCTAATGAAGATGAATTAGTCGGAAAAGGAATCTCATATTGTGCTACTTGTGATGGAAACTTTTACAGAAAGAAAACTGTTGCTGTAGTAGGAGGAGGAAATACTGCTTTAGAAGATGCAATTTACTTATGCGATTTAGCAGAAAAAGTATATTTAATCCATAGAAGAGATGAATTTAGAGGAGAAGAATCAACTGTAGAACGACTAAAACAAAAATCCAATATTGAATTTATATATAACAGTAATGTTACAAAATTAAATGCTAATGATAAGTTAGAAAGTATTGAAGTTACTAATAAAGATGGAAGTATCAAAACAGTGGAAGTAGATGGTTTATTTGTAGCTATAGGAAGAATACCAGAAAATCAAAACTTTGCTAAAATAATAGATTTAGATGAAACTGGATATATTATTTCTAATGAAAACTGTCATACTAATGCTGAAGGAATTTTTGTAGCAGGAGATAACAGAGTAAAAGAATTAAGACAGTTAGTAACAGCTACTTCGGATGGTGCAATCGCCGCAGTAGAAGCAGTTAAATATCTAAATGAAATAAAATAGATTTAGTTTTTACTAAATCCTTTTTTTTAAAATTGTTTTTTTGATTAATAATATGTATAATTATTAATAGTTGCATATAAAAATTACAAGGAGGAACTAATGGAAATAATAAAAGATATATCAATAATATTTACTTCAATATTTTTTGAAAGTTTACCATTTCTACTATTAGGAGCACTTATTTCATCAATTATTGAAACTTATATTTCAAATGAAACAATTACTAAAATAATACCTAAAAATAAAGTGTTAGGTTCAATTGTAGGTATTTTCCTAGGTTTCTTTATACCTGCCTGTGATTGTGCAGTTATTCCAGTATCAAAGAGATTATTAAAGAAAAAGGTACCTATCAATGTTGCTATATCATTCATGTTAGCATCACCAATTATTAATCCAGTAGTCTTATTAGCGACTTATAAGGCTTTCTATAAAACTAATCCGGAGATTGTATGGATTAGATTATTCTATGGTATAGGTATAGCTTTAATAATTGGAATTATTATGGGACTTTTATTTGATGATACCAAAGTAATCACAAATAATATAGCAGACGATGAAGAATGCCATAATCATAATTGTCACTGTCATCATGAAGAACATACTCATCATACATTTAAAGGAGACTTTTTATCAATATGCAAACATACTGCTTATGATTTATTTGAAGTAGCTAAATTCCTAATGTTAGGAGCATTAATAGCCAGTATGGTTCAAGTATTATTACCAAGAAGTGTTTTAATGGTATTTAATAATAATCAAGTATTATCAATATTAGTATTAATGATATTTGCTTACTTAATTTCTCTATGTTCAACTTCAGATTCATTCGTAGGAAAATCACTACTTTCATCATTTAATGAAACAGCTATTATTGCTTACTTATTATTAGGCCCAATGATAGATATTAAAAATACATTTGTATTATTAGGTAATTACAAAAAGAAATTTGTTTGGACACTAATAATACTAATATTTATAACAGTGTTTATCTTTAGTTTATTGGCGGTGAGAGTATTATGAGTAAAAGATTTTTAGGAATAATATGCTTACTATATTCAGGATTATTTGGATATGTGATATTCTTTGATAAACTTAAGTTCTTTTTAGCACCAAATATGCAAATATATCTAAAATTATCAGTAATACCAATGCTAATTATTGGAATAGTCATGCTATTTGATAAAAAGATAGAGTATAAGTTTAAAATAAGTGATCTAATATTATTGTTACCATTAATAATAATAATATTTACTGGAGATGGAAGATTAAGTGCAAACTTTGCTTCTAATAGAATAAATAAATCTACTAATAAAGTAATTACTGATAAAGATAAAAAGAAAGAAACTAAAGAAGAAAAAACAACTAAAAAAGAAGAAAAAGAAGAAAAGAAAGAAGAAAAAACTGCCCCTAAGGAAAAAGATAGTAGTTATGATTTTAATAAACCATTCTTTGATATTGATGACCAATTATACAATGAATTATCTAATTATTTAACATTTACCCCTAAAGCAGAAAAGTTTAAAGGAAAAACAATAAAAGTAAGAGGTTTTGCATTAAAGAAAGCTACATATATACCAGATGGTTATTTTGCACTAGGAAAATATAGTATTAGTTGCTGTGCTGCAGATGCTGGATTTACTGGATTTATTGCTAAAACAGATAAATTCACAATAACTGAAAATAAATGGTATGAAATAGAAGGCGTTTTAGCTAAAGCAGAAGCAAATTCAAATGATGTAGTAATGTATATAAATGTTATAAATATGAAAGAGATAAGTCCAAAAAATGAAGAACAATATGTATATCCATGTTATTCTAATGATAATGATTCTTGTGAAGAATTAGAAAAATATAAACTAGAATATTAAAATAGAAAGAGGAAAGATTATGATAGATTGTTTAATGGATGCATTAATAGATACATTAAAGTTATTACCATACTTATTTATAACTTTTATAGTATTAGAGTATATTGAACACAAATTTACTAAAAAGAATAAAAAGTTATTATCAAATAATAAAAAGTATGGACCAGTAGTAGGAAGTATATTGGGTGGATTACCACAATGTGGTTTTGGTACAATCGCAGCTAATTTATTTTCTGCTAGAGTAATAACTATGGGAACATTAATTGCTGTGTTTTTATCTACTAGTGATGAGATGTTACCTATAATGATAAGTGAACATGCTAATGTATTACTTATTCTTAAGATAATAGGATTTAAAGTATTAGTTGGTATTATTATTGGATATATATTTGATTTACTTTATAGAAAGAAATTAGAAAAAGAAGAAATAAAAGAGTTTTGTGAACATGAACATTGTGATTGTGAACATGATGGAATCTTTATTTCTAGTTTAAAACATACTTTAAAAATAGGATTATTCATATTATTAGCTAATATAATTATTAATCTAATAATATTCTATATTGGAGAAGAAAATGTTTCTCACTTGTTATTACATCATAACATTTTAACTTATTTCTTATCTAGTTTAGTAGGATTAATACCTAACTGTGCTGGTAGTGTTATTATTACAGAATTATATTTATCAAACATGATAACTGTAGGAACTCTAATATCAGGATTATTAACTGGTAGTGGTATAGGTATTCTAATATTATTTAGAACAAATAAAAACTTAAAAGAAAACTTAACTATCCTTGGAACAATATACTCTGTAGGAGTAATTGTAGGTATGTTAGTTGACTTAGTAATTTAAAAGACTATAGTCATAGTCTTTTTTTATATGATATAATCAACATAGGAGAAAAAGTATGAATAAAGATACAATTAACTTTTATCATGGTGGAGTTACATTAGATTTTACTAAAGATGATATTGATGTCTTTAGATTAGCTACAAAACAAGGTAAACATAATAGAAATTATGCTGGTTTTTATATGTTTGGAGAAGAATTAAAAAATAAGGCATATCATTATGCTGAACAAACTAATTTGGCTAATAATACTACAGACAAAGGAGTAATAAAAATAGAATTAGATCCTAATCTTAATATTAAAACTTTTGATAGATTATTTGAAATAGATAGATTAACTCAAGAACAATTATTAAATTATCAAAATGAAGGTTATGACCTAATAAAAGGTAAATCTATTGAAGGATATCAATATGTATTATTAAATAAAGATAAGATTGAAAATGTTAGTTTTGAACCTATCAATAGAGAGCAAGAGCATCAACGAGAACTTCAAGCTATGTTAGAAGATGATCAGGAATTAGTAAATTCAATTAGTAAAAGTAGATAATAATTTAAGTAATAAAGAAGAAATATGCTATAATTAAAGAAATAGAGAAAGTAGGAAGAAAAAATGAAAGTATGTAGTTCATGTGGAGCTCAAATGCCAGATGAAAATAATGCATGTACAAATTGTGGTACCATGCTAAATGGACAAGCTGCTCCAATAAATAATCAAGTTGATAATAATTCAACTCCAAGACCATCAGTTCCACTTGGTCAAACATCTGCGCCAGTATCAAAAGGAAAAGGCGCGTTTGGATATGCAGTTTTAGGATTTATTTTCCCAATAGTTGGATTTGTTCTATATTTTGTATGGAGTAATTCAAGACCAGGAGATGCTAGAATGGCTGGAATGGGAGGATTAATTAGTTTTGGACTTGGTATACTTATCAGAGTATTAGCTAGTTAATTAGGAGACGAGAAACAGTCTCCTTTTTTGACAAATAAAGGCTTTTTTGATATAATATGAGCCAAATTTGGGGGTATCATTATGAGATCTGATAAATATATCGAAGAAGATTTAAAAAAAGAAAAATTAAAAAATAGAATAACTGCTGGGTTTGTAGCCGCAGCACTAATGGTTGTACCTGCTAGCATAGTCTACAAAATGGAAGAAGCCAAAGTAGAAGCAATAGCTATGTTTTATGAAACTTTATTAGAAGAAAGCAATCAAGCTTCTTACTATCAAGGTTATTTTGATGGACTATTCGGAATAGAAAATAGATACTTTGAATATACTGATTCTAAAGGAGAAGGATTAGTTAGTATGATCAAAGAAGAACCAGTAAAGAAATTAGTTTTAACAAAAAAGAATATCAATGAGTAATTTGATATTCTTTTTGTTATAATAAATATGGAGGTTTACTATGAATAAAAATAAACAATTCATAAATTTACTACCTTTAAAAACAGAAAGACTAATCATAAAAGAAACATCCACTAAAGATATTGATATGATTCTAAAAATAGATAAACAAGAACTTACCCAAAAATATCTAGGTGGAATTAAGAATAAAACAAAAGAAGAAAGAATTAAATTCTTAAAAAAGAAATCAAATAAGTTTAAAGAAGGATATGTATCATCTTTAACAGTATATCTCAAAGAAGAACCAATTGGTTTTATTGGTTTTAATATAGATGAGAATTATAATGATGCTGAAATATCTTATATATTTGATTATGATTATTGTAACAAAGGATATTGTACTGAGTGTTGTAAAAAACTAATAGATATTGGATTTAATGAATTAGAATTAAATTCTATTTATGCTGATACAGTTGAAGGCAATACTAGTTCAGAAAAAGTTCTTAAAAAACTAGGATTTAAATATATTAATTCAATTGAAAAAGACTCAGTAATTTTTAATAATTATAAATTGTTTAATAAGATTAATTGTAAAGTTATAGTATGTGGTCCGGCTATAGGTAAAACTTATTTAGCTGATCATGACAATCATTTTGTAGATATAGATGGATTAAGAGCTATCTATAAATATGGTTTAGATAAAGATAGTAAAGAGGTTGAAAGTGGTAAACTAAATAGAGGAAAAGTAGTTAATAAAGATTATAAAGAGTATGCTAAAAACCTACTTATAAAAACTATTGAAGAAGGAAAAATAGCTTTACTATCTTACCATGAAGACTTAGTTAATTATCTAATTGATAATAAAATAGATTACTGTCTTGTATATGCAGATTTTGATTCAAGAGATGAATATATAAAAAGAATGAAAGAAAGAGGAAATCCTGATAATTTTATCTATGAAATGACTAATGAAGATATTTGGAAAGAATTTCATAAAAAAGATGAAGAAGATACTAAACCTACATATAAAATAAAATTAAAAAAAGGAGAATATCTTTCTGATATAAAAGATTATTTTATTTAATTTTTATTTAATAAATAAATGTTTAACTATACCCGAGGTGATATTATGAGAATATTAATAGTTGAAGATGAAACTAAATTAGCTGAATTAGTAGCTGATAGATTAAAAAAAGAAAAGTACAGCGTAGATATATCATATGATGGAGAAGAAGGCTTATATAATGCTTTAATGGATATATATGATCTAATTATTTTAGATATAATGCTTCCATATAAAAATGGAATAGAAATTCTAAAAGAAATTAAACAAAATAATATTAAATCTAAAGTCATTATGTTAACAGCTAAATCAGAATTAGAAGATAAACTATTAGGTTTTAGTGAAGGAGCAAATGATTATATATCTAAACCTTTTCATATAGCTGAATTAGTAGCTAGAGTAAATGCTCAATTAAGAATAGATAAAGTAAAAGAACAAGCATTAGAATTTGGAGACATTATTCTAGATATAAAAACATCTAATATAATTAATAAAAATAATAATGAAAAGATAAATATTATTAATAAAGAATTCCAATTATTAGAATATTTTATGAATAATCCAAACCAAGTACTATCAAAAGAAATGATCTATGATAAAGTATGGGGTACTGAAAATGATTCAGTATCTAATAACTTAGAAGCTTATTTATCTTTCATAAGAAAGAAACTAAAACTAATAAATTCTGAAGTACAAATAAAATCATTAAGAAATATAGGATATAAAATGGAGTATAAAGATGAAAAAACTAACTAATAAAGTCTTTTTAACAATATTTTCAATATTATCTTTCTTCTTATTTATAAGTTTATTTATCTATAATACTGAAAATTATAGAGAAGCTTATGATAATATCTATAGGACTATAACTTTTACTGAAGATTCTACTCCTAAAGAACCTAGACCTGATGATTTAGATAATATGAAGATTATGGATTATGAAGTATATACAGTTATCTTAGATGATAATGAAATAGATAGAATAATATATCATGGTAACTTTGAAACAGTATTTGATATTGAAGAGATTGCTAAAAAGATATTAAAAAAAGATCATTCTATTGAAATAGGTAATCTATATAATAATAAGTATTCATATAATTATATGGATAATCAAATAACTATTATTAATACTCAAAATATTAATAAAAAATTAACACTAATATTAATAAAATCATTAATAATATTAGCCTTAGTAGAAATAATAATATATGTTATATCAAATATAATAACTAAATGGATTACTAAACCAGCAATAGATTCATATAATAAACAAAGAGATTTTATAGCTGATGCATCTCATGAATTAAAAACACCACTCGCAGTAATAATAGCCTCATCAGATGAATTAAAAAGTGATAAGAAAAACTCTAAATACATAGAAAATATTAAATATGAATCAGAAAGAATGAATAAATTAATCACAAGTTTGTTAAATCTATCTAAGTTAGAAAGAGAAGAAAAGATTTATAATGAAGAAAATATATCTAAAATTATAGAAAAGATATCTTTAACTTTTGAAGCTATAGCTTATGAAAATAATATAACTATAGATACTAATATTGAAGAAGATATCAAGATTAATTGTAGTAAAGATGATATAGAAAAACTAATATCAATAATATTAGATAATGCAATTAAACATAGTTATAAAAAATCTACTATTAAGGTAATAACTAAAAAAAATAAGAATAATATAGAGATAGAAATAATCAATAAAGGAGATCCTATTACTCCAGGTGATGAAGAAAAAATATTTGATAGATTCTATCGAGCAGATAAATCACGTAATAGAGATTCCAATAGATATGGATTAGGATTAGCAATTGCTAAAGAGATAGTTAATAATCATAATGGTACAATTAAAGCTTATTCAAAAGATAAGTTTACACATTTTAAAATATTTTTAAAAAAATAAAGAACATTAATAAAATTTAATGTTCTTTTAATATTAGTAGTATATTATTGACTCATAAAAGGAGATGATATATGAAAAATATAGAGTAAAAACAAAACAAAAAGATAATTAAAATTTTTATATAGAAGGAGGGATGCGATGAAAGAAAAACTATTATTATTTGTAGTTGGAGTTTTAGTTGGAGCAGTAATATCAACTGGAGCATTCTATGTATATAATAATTCAAAAGTTGAAAAATGTAATAATCAAACTATGAGAATGCCAGGAGGTGCCCCACCAAGTATGCCTGGCGGAAATCAACAAGGTGGAAACAACAATCAAGGTGGAAACAATAATCAACAACCACCAGAGATGCCTAATGGAAATCAAAACTCTAATCCGCCAAGTAATAACTCACAATCTACAGATTCTTAGTAATTAGAAAGGAGTGGTAAATGAAAGATAAAAAGACATTAGTATATCTAATAATTATTATAGCCTTAACCTTAACATTAGGTATACTTTGGTACAAAATAATAAATAGTTCAAGTACTGAAACTACTAATAGTAATAATACTGATCCAGGAATGAATCAAAATACTTCGACAACCTACAAAGCTAACAAAGAGATAACAAGCAATAAAGATATTACTAAAGGTACATATAAATCTAGTACTAAAGATGAAAATGTAATATTAGTTTCAGGTAATACTAAATCAACCTTATCTAATATAACTATTGAAAAAACAGGTGATTCGGATGGCGGTGATAATACAAGTTTTTATGGTACTAATTCGGCTATTTTAGCTAAAGCTGAAGCTAATGTAACCATAAAGAATGCTACTATCAATACTGATGCAACTGGAGCTAATGGAGTATTTAGCTATGGTGGTTCTGCAACAACAAATAACCGTTCCGGAGATGGAACAACAGTTAATATAAGTGATTCAAAAATAACTACTTCAAAGGATAATTCAGGAGGAATAATGACTACAGGTGGAGGAGTTATGAATGCCAAAAACCTTTCAATATATACCGCAGGAACATCAAGCGCAGCCATTAGATCAGATAGAGGTGGTGGAACAGTAACAGTAAATAAAGGTACATATAAAACCGAAGGAAAAGGTTCCCCAACCATCTATTCAACCGCAGATATAACAGTAAAAAATGCAAAATTAATTGCCACATCATCTGAAGGAGTTGTCATAGAAGGAAAAAATAGTGTTACCTTAGATAACGTAGAACTAACAGATACTAATAATACCCTAAATGGACAATCTACTACATATAAGAATATCTTTATATACCAATCAATGTCTGGAGACGCTGATACTGGTACAGCCCAGTTTCAATCAAAAAACTCAACTATAATTACTAATAAAGGAGATTCTATCTATGTAACTAATACTAAAGCTAAAATCACACTAGAAAATAATGAATTTACTAACAATGACTCCACTGGTAATTTCTTAAGAATAAAAAAAGATTCTTGGGGAACATCAGGATCTAATGGAGGAGATGTTACATTAAAACTAATTAATCAAAAAGTAAACGGTAACATCGTAGTAGATTCTATCTCTACCTTAACAATGAATCTTACAAAATCCTCTTCCTATGAAGGAACTATTAACAATAATAATGAAGCTAAAAGTATAAAAGTAGTATTAGATAAATCTTCAAAATTTAAACTAACAGGGGATTCATATATTTCAGAATTAACTGATTCTGATAAATCATATTCTAATATAGATTTAAACGGATATAAATTATATGTAGGAGGTAAACTATTTAAAAAGTAAAACAGTCGAAAGACTGTTTTTTATATGCTATAATGATAATAGGAGTTGATAGTATGAAAAACATACCTATAAGAAATATAGAAACAGATAGATTACTAATTAAAATTCCAACTATGGAAGAACAATATAAATTATGGGATATATTAAGAGATGAACAAGTTAATAGATATTATTTTCCAACTCCAGATAGAATATTTAATAAATATAATCTGCTTAAAGATGATATAAATGATTTAAAAGAAGCAAGAAAAATCTTCTTAAAACAATTAAATGATTGGGAAAGACAAAAACCTTTTTATGAAAAGAAAATAATAGATATTCACAATGAAGAAAACAATCAAAAATTTACTTGGAGTATCTTCTTAAAAACGGGAGAACCTATTGGTCAAATGACAGTTCAACCTACAAGTGAATATCCAAATAATCCAGAAATAAGGGATGTGGGCTGGTTTATTAATCCAAAGTATCAAAGACAGGGTTATGCTACAGAATTTGCTCAAGAAATATTAAGGTTTATGTTTGAAGAAGTTGAAATAGATAGAATAATAACTTCCGCAGTCAACATCAATGAAGGTTCTTGGAAATTAATGGAGAAATTTGGCTTTGAATATACTGGAAATAAAAAGTCTACTTATTTTGATGATAATGATAATATCTTAATGTTAAAATGCTATAATTGTGATAGAGAAATGTTTTTAAATAATAGTAAACATAAAAAACTAAAATTAAAGGGATGATAATATGTCTATAGAAGAATATGTAAAAATAGATCCTAGTTTTAATCGTTCTAGATTTATAGGTGATATTAAATTAGAAAACCAAGAATCAATGTGAGGGCTATATGGCAAGTACTAAAGAGTTTAGAGATTATGTTTTAGAACAATTATCTCTTTTAAATGATATAACATGCAAACCTATGATGGGGGAGTATCTACTTTATTATAATAAAACACTATTCGGTGGAATCTATGATGATAGATTATTAGTAAAAAAAACTGATTCCAATAAGAAATATAATATGGAAGAAGCTATTCCTTATAAAACAGGTAAACCAATGTACTTAGTAGATGATATTGATAATCAAGAGACATTAAGAACTATAATAATAGATACTTGTAAAGGATTAGATAAGCATTAGTAAATATGAATTATTAATGAAACATATAAAAGATAATAATAGAAAAGAAATAAGGTGTTCTTATGATAGAAAGAATTGCTAAAAATGAAGAAAGATTAGATAATATAACTCAAAGCATTAAAGAATTAGAAGATTCTATAAAAAAGTTTAAATCAATAAGAAAAGATCTTAACCTGTTAAATAAGTATTATGGTAGTAATAATTGGTTTAAAGATAAGGAAGCATATGAGAATAATGAAATAGAACATATTAAAGCGGGTGTCTTAAGCGAAGATGCTGTATGGAATTTAAATGAAGAAATAGATGAATTAATAAAAGAAATGAGTAATATAATTAATGATTTAAAAAGAAAGGTGATTAAATGATCTATTTAACTGGAGATGTTCATAGAGATCTTTATAGATTTTTAGATCCAAGATTACCTAAAGAAAAAGGAGACATTCTTATTATTCTAGGAGATGCTTGCATTAATTATTATAAAGATGTCTCTGATGAGATGGTAAAACAATTCTTATCAAACTATGATAATACTTTTTTTATAATTCAAGGTAATCATGAAGAAAGACCTGAAAATATTAATACTTATAAAGAAAAAGAAATGTTTGGTGGAAAAGTCTTCGTAGAAGATGATTATCCTAATTTAGTCTTTGCTAAAAATGGAGAACTTTACAACATTGAAAATAATAAAGTATTAGTAATTGGAGGAGCTTATTCAGTCGATAAATATTATCGATTAAAAGATAATAGACCATGGTTTAAAGACGAACAATTAACTGCTGAAGAGAAAAAATATATATTAGATAAATATTCAGGAGAAAAAGTTGATTATATTTTATCTCACACTTGTCCTAATAAATATATTCCTAAAGAAGCCTTCATAGATGGATTAGATGAATCACTAATAGATCATTCCATGGAAGAATTTCTAGATGTAGTTGAAGAAAATATTGAGTATGATAAATGGTATTGTGGACATTATCATATAGAAAAACAAATTGATAAGATAGAGTTTATGTTTGAAAATACAAAAGAATTGTCTAAAGAGAATACTAAAGAAAAAAAGATAAAAAAAATAATCACATTAGATGTATAAAGTATAAGGAGAACAAAATGGAACAAAGAAAAGATGTATTAAATAATTATTATGAAAACTATGATGAAGATGGAAGATTAAAAAGAGATAAGACTCACTATGTAGAATATGTTTTAACAAAAACTTATATAGATAAATATTTAAAAGAAAATGATAAAGTACTTGAAGTTGGTGCTGGTACAGGAAGATATTCTCTACAATTAGCTAAAGAAGGTTATGATGTAACATCTATTGAATATGTTGAACATAACTTAGAAATATTAAAAAGCAAAATAACACCAAATATGAAGATTAGAGCAGAACAAGGTGATGCTCTAGATTTATCTAGATTTGAAGATAATACTTTTGATGTTACTTTAGTACTAGGACCTTTATATCATCTATTTAATGATGAAGACATAAATAAAGCTATTAGTGAAGCAATTAGAGTAACAAAGAAAGGTGGAATTATTTTCATAGCTTATATCCCAAGTGATTCTATTTTTGTTAATTGGGGAGTAGAACACTTAATAGATGGATATGGAAAAGAATTTGGTGATGATTTTAAACTTGTTAGAGCACCAGAAGAGATATTTGCGCCATTCTATATTTCTGAATTTAAAGAGATAATGAGTAAACATCCAGTTACTTTTTTACACAATGTTGGAGTAGATGGAATAACTAAATTAATAAGAGAAAAAATAAATAACTTATCAGAAGAAGAGTATAAAATGTGGTTAAAATATCTTTTAGCTACTTGTGAAAGAGAAGATTTACAAGGATATAGTGGACACGTATTATATATATGTAGAAAGGACTAAATATGATTAAAGTCAAAGATGTTTCTAAACAATTTGAAAAGAATATTGATAAGAAAACTAAAACTAAGTTTTATGCTGATAAAGATATTTCTTTTGAAGTAAAAGATGGTGAAATATTTGGTTTATTAGGACCTAATGGAGCAGGAAAAACCACTCTATTAAGAATAATAGCTGGAATTATGAAACCTACTAGTGGAGAAGTATTCATCGATGATAAAGATCTAAGTAAATATCCAATAGAAATAAAAAAGAAAATATCATTCTTATCAGGTAATACTAAATTATATAAAGATATTTCATGTGTAGAATTATTAAAGATGTGTGCAGCTTACTATGATATGGATAAAAATATTGTCGATAAGAGAATAGATGAAGTAGTTAAAAGATTTAATATGACTTCTTTTAAAGATCAGAGAATAGGAAGTCTTTCTACTGGTCAAACTCAACGTGTTGGAGTATCACGTTGTGTCATGCACGATCCACACTATTATATTTTAGATGAAGCCACTTCTGGATTAGATATTATCTCTAGTAAAGTAATATTAGATTTTATTAAAGAAGAAAGAGAAAAAGGTAAATGTATTATTTATTCTACTCATTATATGGAAGAAGCAGAAAATATCTGTGATAGAGTAGTACTTATCAATAAAGGTGAAATAATTGCTTTAGGTACTCCTGAAGAAATCAAAAAGGAAACTAAAACTACTAACTTAAGAGATGCTTTCTTCAAACTTATTGGAGGTAATAGTAATGAAATGGAATAATATTAAAATAACTATTCTTAAAGAATTAAGAGGAATAATAAGAGATAAAAAATCTCTTCAAAAATTAATTCTTTATCCATTATTAATACCATTTATAATTCTATTATTTGGATTATTATTTGATGGGGTAAGTGAAACAGAATATGTAGTAGGTACAAACTATCAATTATCTCAAGAAGAAAAAGCAATTATAAAAGACTTAGATAACATTAAAATAAAAACATATAATTCAAAAAAAGAAGTAGAAAAAGGTTATAAAAATGATGAGATAACTGCTTATATTATCAAAGATAATAATGAATATACTATCTATGCTGATGAATCTCAAAATAGTGGAGAGATCATCATGTCAGTAGCTAATTCATACTTAGAATCATATAATCAGTTATTAGGAAACAAGTATTTAGTAGAAAATGGAGTAGATCCAACAAAAGTATTTAATACAATCACTGTTAAAACAGAATCATTAACAAAATCAGATAATAATATGATGACTACTATGATATTTAGTTTAGTATTTACTTATATTATTATGATTGTAGTAATGGCTTGTGTAATAGTAGTTATAGATGCTACATCAGGAGAAAAAGAACGTGGTACCTTAGAAACTATTTTAACTTTCCCAGTAAGAAGTGGAGAATTAGTAGTAGGTAAGTATCTAGCAACCTCAATCTTAGGATTCATAATAGGTTTAGTTTCATATTTATTATCAATCCCAACAATCATAATAGGAAAGAAACTATTTGAGTCATATGATGAATTAACATTTATTATTGATGCTAAAACTATAGTATTAGTAGTATTTATTATTTTCTTAGCAGCTCTTCTTTCAGCAGGAGTATGTATGGCTCTAGCTGGTAAAGCAAAAACATTTAAAGAAGCGCAATCTTCGTTGCAGTTTGTTACATTACTACCAATGATTCCATATTTTTTAACATTTATGGAAAAAGAAAGTACATTAGTTAATTTAATACCAATAGCTAACTGTGGTTCTGCTTTAAATGCATTGGTCATAAGTAATGTTAATGCTCAAACTCTATTGATGATTATTGGTTCTACGATAGTATATATAGTCGCAATATTAATGTATATTTCAAAACAATATTCAAAAGAAGAAACATTATTTTCATAGTAGGAGGAGATATTATGACAGATATAAAAGAATTAGAAAAAAGAATTGAAAACATAGAAAAAAGAAATAAACGAGTAGAAGGAGATAAAGCTTGGGAAACATCTTCTTTAAGAAAAATATTAATAATAGTATTAACCTATATATTCGCAGTATTATATTTAAAAGTAGCTGATACTACTAATCCATTTTTAGGAGCAGTAGTCCCAACAGTAGGTTTCTATCTATCTACTCAAACACTAAGTATAATCAAAAGGCAATGGTTAAAAAATAAAGATAAAAAGTAAAGTAGATATAAATCTACTTTTTTTATTGACATAGAACCAAAAGAGGATTACAATATCATTGTATTAATCAAGTAATACAGTGAGGTGATTATATGAGTTTTACTTTTGATAATAATATACCTATTTATATTCAATTACTTGAGTATCTAAAAATATATTTAATATCAGGTGTATTTAAACCAGGAGAAAAACTACCATCAGTAAGAGATTTTTCAAGTACTTTTAAGGTTAATCCTAATACTATGCAAAAAGCTTTAGCTGAACTTGAAAGTATGAATCTAATCTATACTGAAAGAACAAATGGTAAATATGTTACTAAAGATACTAAAGTAATAGAAAAACTAAAAGATGAATATGCTATTACATTAGCTAAAAGTTATTTTCAAGGTATGCAAAAAATAGGTTTAGGTAAAGCAGATTCAATTAAATATTTAGAAGGGATAGATGATTAATATGAAACTATTAGAAATAAAAAACCTATCAAAAACATTTGATAATAAACAAGTATTAAAAGATATTAATCTAAGTATCTCTAAAGGTAAAATAATAGGTTTATTAGGAAAAAATGGAGCAGGTAAAACTACTTTAATTAAACTAATCAATGATTTATTAACCCCAACCACAGGAGAAATAAAAGTAAAAGGTAATGAAATCGGAGTAGAGACAAAGAAAGTTATTTCATATCTACCAGAAAGAACTTATCTTAATAAACAGATGAAAGTATCTGAAGTTATTGATTTCTTTGCTGACTTTTATGATAATTTTGATTCTGAAAAAGCAAAAAAATTATTAAAAGATTTAGATTTAGATATAGATCAAAGACTAACTAAAATGAGTAAAGGTATGCAAGAAAAAGTACAATTAGTACTTGTAATGTCTAGAAATGCTGACTTATATATTTTAGATGAACCATTAGGTGGAGTAGATCCAGCTACTAGAGATTATATATTAGATACAATATTATCTAATTTTAATGAAAAAGCTAGTGTTATCATTTCTACTCATTTAATCTCTGATATAGAAAGAATATTAGATGAAGTTATCTTTATTGATAAAGGAGAAATAATCCTTCAAGAAGAAGCAGATAAGCTTAGAAAGAAAGAAAAATCATCAATTGATGAAATCTTTAGGAGGATGTTCAAATGTTAAATAAATTATTAAAATATGATCTAAAATATATGATTAAAAATATGAGTGTTTTCTATATCTTAGGAATTATTTTCGCTATTATTACTAGAATACTATTCTCTTTAGAACAAACTTACATGATTAAAATTATGGGTCAAATAAGTTTAGGATGTATGTTTGCGATGGTTGCGAATATAATTATTAATGTTATGATGAGAAGTTGGGTTAGATTTAGAGATTCTATCTATAAAGATGAATCTTATTTAACTCATACACTACCAGTAACAAAGAGTGATATTTATAATTCTAAATTTATTCAATCATTATTATTCTTTGTATTTAGTTTTATCATCGCAATAATAATATTATTTATAACTTACTACACTCCAGAAAGATGGGATTTATTAAAGAATGCTATTAAAGGTATGACATCCGGATTAGAAATGAATACTTATGTATTTCTAATAGGAGCTCTTTTAATGATATTTGTAGAAATATTTAATGCTATACAATGTGGTTTTATAGGTATTATTCTAGGATATAAACAAAACAACTATAAAGTAGGATATTCAGTATTATTTGGAATGACAGCTTACTTTGCATCACAAACAATAATAGTATTATTAACATTAGTAGTTGGTTTATTTAATTCTGATATAATGGGATTATATAAAGCAGGTGTAGAATTAACTCCTAGTACTTTTAAATTCTTAACACTATTAGCACTAATCTTATATACAACAGTTATTGCCATAATGAATATAGTAGCTAAAAAGATATTTAATCAAGGAGTAAACATCGAATAAAAAAAGAACTATTTAGTTCTTTTTTTTAGTCTTAATACTTTGTCCTTAGTTTTATGATCAATACCATCAAATTCAATTATTTCAGTATTATCTATTTCATTGTAATAATAATGTTTTTCTAAATCCTTTTTTCCATAATAATAAGCATAATATAATTCACCATTATCTTTTAAGTTATTATCTCTAAGTTTTATGATTAAATCACGATACTCTCTTAAATCTTCTTGATAATCACATATATTAGATAGATAAATAGAATCATATTTCTTATCTAAACGGTTCGCAATAGTATAGATATCTCCCCAATAGTAATCTTCATGCTTATCGATAATCTTTTCTTGTAATAAGTTATATCCTTCATTAGTTAAATAGATATTTCTTTTGATATAATCTCCTCCACCATTTCTAGGATAAAACAAATAACTATCTTGAATCCCAGTATTAGGAGTAATCTTATTAACATAATAAGACCAAAACAAATAAGAAGAAGCATCTAAATTCTTTTTAACTTCACTAAAATATTTATTAGAGTTATTAGTTAAAAACTCAAAGAATTCTTTCTTATTAAGAACTTTAATTGCTGCTTTTTTAAGTCCTAAATAGTATAAAGCAAACTTATTAATATCAAAACAATCTACTTCTCTAGCACCCATAGTAATAAGATCTAAATAATGATCACCAGATCCAACTACACTTAAAACACTCTTACCAGTTAAATCTTCTAAATAACCATTAATATTTTCAGTAGTATATGGATATACTCTATCATATTCAGTAAACATACTAGGGTGATTATGTTTATTATTTATTAATTCCATAGCTTTAAAAAAGTCTTCTTTCATAGTTATCCCTCTATTTAGTTGATTATTATAACACAAGTAACTGTAAACAAAAATATATATTATTTTGTTTTATTCATAATTATAATATAATAAATATAGGTGATAATAATGAGAACTAGTAGATGGAAATATAGAATGGCTACTTATATAATAGTTTTCATATTTTCCATATATGAAGTACTAAATAATAATCATTCATTTATAATAGTAGGATTATTTGCTGGATTTATGTTCTTTTTTGAATTAGGTCAATCAAGCAATGATTTAAAATTTAAAAGAATGACCAGCTTATTAGGAAAAATTATAGCTGGACTATTTCTTCTATTATTAGTAGTCGGTTACGTTATAAAAGAACTACCACAAATAAAAAATGGAGATGGCGTAGTAGTTTTATATTTATTACCAATTGTACTTATACCTCTCGCAATCATGTTAATAATACTGAGTAAAAAGAATAAAAATCAATAAAGCATCGAAAGATGCTTTTTTTATTTATTTAATCAAAAAAATACTATTTTTATGCTAGAATAATGTAAATGCAACCAACTTTCTACAAAAAACAACCTAAAGTTGGTAGAATGCAACCGGTAGAAATTATAGAATTGTAGGTGAAAAGGAGGGATTGTATGAACAATCAATTTTCAGAAAATCTAAAAAAGATCAGAAAAGAGCATAATCTTTCACAAGAACAATTAGCTGATGAATTAGGAGTATCTAGACAAGCTATTTCTAAATGGGAGTCTGCCGTAGCTTATCCTGAAATGGATAAAATAATTGCTTTATGTGATAAATTCAATTTAAATATAGATGATTTATTACATAGAGATATAAAAGAAGTTAAAGGAGAAGAAGAATCTAAAAAGAAACTTAATAGTTATATAGATGATTTCTTAGAGTTTATCACTGATACTATTAATATGTTCAGTAGTATGAATTTTAAAAGTAAAGTTAAATGTTTATTTGAACAATTAATAATCATCTTAGTATTATCTATGGTCGCAGGTATTTTATCTACTCAAATAACTCATCTATTTAATGCAGTATTTGGGTTTATTCCTGATAAAGTATTAGTAAATATAGATAGAGTGTTTGATCCAATCGTTGAATTTGCTTTCTTTATCGCAGCCTTAGTAATAGTAGTTCATGTATTTAAAATAAGATATTTAAATTATTTTAAACAAACAAAACAATCAAAGGAACATAAAGAAGAAATAACTGAATTAAAAGAAGAATCTAAAGAAGAGTCTAAAGAAGAATCAAAAGAAAACTTTGTTAAGGAAGAAGATAAAATTATAATTAGAGATCCTAAACATAGTGAATATAAATTTATTAATGGCTTAGGAAAATTAGTTTTATTATTTATTAAGTTTTTATTATTATGCTTTGCCCTAAATATAATAGCTGTGATAATATGTCTATTTATTGGATTTATCTTATCATTCTTAGTATATAAGACTGGACCATTCTTTATAGGGCTACTTTTAACCACAACTTCTTCAGCAGTTATCGCAATTATCTTCTTATTACTAATATTAAACTTTGTATTTGATAGAAAAAATGATAAGAAGAAAATGATTTGGGCATTTATCTTATCAATAGTATTCTTTGGAGTAGGATGTGGATTAATTTCAACAGGAGCACTTCAATTTAATGTTTCAGAAAATGATAATGAACTAATCAAAACAGAAGTAAGAAAACATAAGATGAATGATAAACTATTATTATTCCCAATTAGAGATAATGTTAAACTTATTGAAAGTGATAATAATAATAATATAAAAATAGAATATACAGTTAATAATCATTGTGAATTAATAGAAAGAGAATCAAAAAATGAATTAACTGCTTACACTGATTGTAAAAACGTAACTGGAATGGCAAGAGATGCTATCAAAGGTTTAAATGAAAAGAGATTAATTAATATTAGTTCAGATGTTTCTACTATTAAAGTATATTCATCAAAAGAAAATATAAATAAACTTAAAGCTAATAGAAAAAAATATGCTCAAGAATCAGAAAATAGATTTAATTGGTATGACGAAAGAATAAGTGAACTTGAAGAAGAAAATGAAAGATTATCTGAAGAACTAAATGAATGTAGAAATAATGAAGAAAAGAACTAGAAATAGTTCTTTTTTAATTAAGGTAAGTGTTATAATAAACTAAAGGAGTAATAATATGAAAATAGAAAAAAATATATTTATAGCATTCATCCTAAATTTAGGATTCTCATTATTTGAACTAATTGGAGGATTACTTACTAATTCAGTAGCAATTCTTTCTGATTCAATTCATGATTTAGGAGATGCTTTATCAATAGGAATATCTTATTTCTTAGAAAAGAAAAGTAAGAAGAAAGCTGATAATACTCATACATATGGATATGTTAGATATTCAGTATTAGGAGGAGTTATTACTACTACTATTCTTTTAGTAGGATCAATCTTAGTAATAATCGCATCAGTTAAGAGATTATTTAATCCAGTAGAGATACATTACACTGGTATGATTATCTTCGCTGTAATCGGAGTCTTAGTTAATTTTATCGCAGCTTATGTCACAAGAGAAGGAGATTCTATTAATCAAATATCAGTTAATCTACACATGTTAGAAGATGTCTTAGGTTGGATAGTAGTTTTAATTGGAGCTATTATAATGAACTTTACTGATATTAGAATACTTGATCCGATAATGAGTATTTTAGTAGCTTTATTCATTTTAGTTCATGCCATAAGGAACTTAAAGAAAGTAGTTGATCTATTTTTAGAAAAAACACCTGCAGATATTAATGTAGATGAATTAAAAGAACATTTATTAAAGATTAAAGATGTTGAAGATATTCATCATATTCATATTTGGAGTATCGATGGATTTAATAATTATGCTACTATGCATATAGTAACTAAAGCACAAGATGTTTCTAAAGTAAAAAAAGCTATTAGAAAAGAATTAGAAGAACATAATATATGTCATGCTATATTAGAGACAGAAGATGAAGTATGTGATGATAAAGAATGCAATGTGAAATTTGATGAACATCATAATAATCATCATCATCACCATTAATAGGAGTCAAAATGATAATAGTAATTGAAAGTATATTTTTATGTTTAATATTCACATTAATGGTTTATATCATGTCTAGAGAACCAATAAAGACTCTTTACAATTATCCACCTAAGATTCAAGAAAGAGTTAAATCTTTAAATGAGTATAAAAATAAGATTCCTACAAATGAAAATAAAGTAGTAGCTAAAGTAATCGCATCCCTAATCTTCTTAATAATTATATGTATAGTATTAAGATATATTAATGGATATACTACTTTTAAAGATAGTTTCATATATGGATTTATATTATGGACTATTGTTAATCTATATGATGCAATAGTCTTAGATATAATATGGTTTTGTCATGATAGACATTTTATTTTTAAAGGTACTGAAGATATGATAGATGAATATCATAATTATCTATTCCATATTAAAGGATTCTTTATAGGAGAATGTTTAGCTTTAATTATCTGTTCACTAGCAGGACTTATAATACAATTTATTCTATAAAAAAAGTAGAAGTTATCTTCTACTTTTTTAATGATGTTTCTTCTTCTTTTGATATTTATCAGCTATTTCAAAATATTCTTCAAGATCATAATTATCTAATTTTTTATTAGCATCCTTAATTTGATCTTTTTTAAAATCAAGAGTTCTTTCTATAAAATTCATACTTTTATT
>JAEEGL015255102.1_pt1 | contig 22364 bp, 8 predicted proteins | sample 9134231 | NCBI WGS metagenome assembly JAEEGL01 (sample SAMN16246548, study PRJNA631951) | gut metagenome | biome: gut microbiome; feature: rumen; material: fiber-attached | host: Bos | place: Iran: Karaj | collected 2018-10
GCTCCGCAATGGGCGCAACGATAGCGGGGACGATGACGGCGCAGGTATTGCCACAGGGAGAGAACGGCATAGAGCATCCAAAGGAAATAGCCGAGGAAGTATTGGGTGGTGAGGGAGAAGAAAAGGTAGATACCCGCAAGAATGGCAAGGAGGGAGAGTGTGTAGAGTATAGCCTCGCCTGCGGGCAAGGAACGTCGCACCTCGTCGAGGGTGGCGAGTGTGAGTATCACGATGAGCCAGGCCAGGAAGAGGAAAAGGGAAAGCATGGTGGGCTGCCCAAAGGGGTTGAGTGTGGGGTTGAAGTAAAACTCGACCCAAATGTCAGGCACGAACATCTGTATGGTGGTGTAGAGCACGGTGGCTGCGGCGAATGATACGCAAAGCAGCATGGGGTAGGGGGAGGCGATGTCGTCGATGTGAACAAGATGGAAACGGCGACGGCGCATACGGCGGAACAGCCAGGCGGAAAGGGCCACGACAAGCAGCGCCACAGTGGCTATTGCGTGGCGATTGGAGAAAAGATGGATGCCTTGCGAGATGGGGTCGTCAGGAACGACCGATTGTAGGAGCGTGGATTCGTGAACCCACCCTTGGGTCAACTGGTCGCGTGCTACCTTCACCCACACGCTGTCGATGGAGTCCTCGGGTATGACCTCAATCTGTGCCACAACGAGTGGGTCGTCGCGATACACCACAAAGGAATCGGCTCCTTCGGGCATGATGAGCAGATGCAGGGGGCGCTCCTCCTGCAGGACGAGGCTGTCGCTGGCAAGCACAAAATTATAGTCGATGTCGTAGTAGCGCGTTCCGTCCTTCACCTCCGTGGGAGGAGAAGGTTTGCAACCCACTAAGCAAAGCAACATTATCAAACCTTGCAGGAGTATGAAACGACTCGTTACTAACTTCATAATATATTTTTTGCCTTTAGCCCTTTGTCTTTTGCCCTTGACCTTCGGTCGAGTTCCCTGCATAGACCTTCATCTGACATTGTCGGCAATCGAAATGTAGGCGGAACTGCCGTCCGTCGGCCAATCGAAGGAAGAGTTCCCTTCCATCATTTTTAATTTTTAATTTTTCATTTTTAATTCTATTGCACATTCCCAGTTCATGGCGAATGCAGTAGCGACAAGTCATCAGCAATAGCTCATTGTCATCAGCTTTTTGCCTTTCATCTTTGGTCTTTAGCTTATCTTGAACCTCCAAGGCCCACTCCACTTGCTGTGCCCCGTGATTGAGGTAGAACTGGCGTGCCACATGGTTCGCCACATTGCTGAGGTAGGAGATTCCTGTAGTGATGGATTGAGGAAGTGATGAAGTGCTGGAGTGAGGGACTGAAGAACTTTTATCACTTATCCGTGTCCTCATTTCTTCACTTAATTCTCTCCTCCACTCTGCTAACACGCTGCCGGGGATGAACCATTCTTGTGACATTCCGATGTCAAAGCCAGTCGCCTCGTAAGGAGTGTCACCGAGCCGCGACAGTTGGCGCATGATTTGCTCTTTTTGTGAAGAACGTGCCAGTTCGTGCGGATAGGGAAATGCATGTTCCGCAATCAATCCGTCTTCGCGCGTCAGGCGAAGTAGAAAACCCTCTTCCGTCTCCTTCAGCAACCAACGCACGCCCACCTTTCTTGTGGCTGTGGGCTTCGACAGTTGCTGCTCAAACTCTTGGTCGTGGTTGCGATAGAGAAGAAAAGTCGAACGAAGTTCAAAGGCGAAGGATGAAGGATTTCCATTGCTGTTCGCAGGATATATTTTATTGCCTTCGACGCGATTAATGCGGAAGCCCTCTAACTCGCCCTTCTCGTTGATGTAGCAAAGGCCGTCACCGTTATTCACCCTTAACCCTCCACCTTTCATCCTTAACCCTTCATCTTTCACCTCGGCGTAGCCGATTGCTTCCCCCATACTCTTGGGTGTATAGATATTAGCCATATCAGTCGTGCGACCATGCAAGAAGTAATCGGTGAACAGTCGGTTGAACGACTTTGCGGGATTGGGCGTGAAGTTAATAGTTTCGTGTCCAAGGCTGCTGCGACGGTATTCGTGACGGCGGCGGAATATTTCATCGAGACGCTGGCGGTAGTAAGCCACCACATTCTTCACATAACTGACATCCTTGAGTCGCCCCTCTATCTTCAGGCTTGAAGCTCCGGCATCGAGCAATGCCTCGAGGTCATCGCTCCGGTTCATGTCGCGCAGGGATAAAAGATGTTTTTGTTTCTGCAAGACGCGCCCCTCCTCGTCCACGAGGTCGAAAGGCATGCGGCAAAACTGGGCACATTCCCCTCGGTTGGCAGAGCGACCGAAACAGTATTGCGAAGCGTAGCACTGACCGTTGTATGAAACGCAGATGGCCCCGTGTACAAACACTTCCAAACTTACATCGGGCACCTTTTCGTGTATCTCACGAATCTCGTCGAGTGTCAGTTCGCGTGCCAGCACCACCTGCTCGAAGCCTAAGTCCCTGAGCCACGCCACCTTCTCTGCCGTGCGGTTGTCCATTTGGGTGCTCGCATGCAGCCTTAATTGTGAATTGCGAATCTTAAATTGTGAATTGAGCAGTGCCATATCTTGCATAATCAGGGCATCCACACCTGCTCTTTCCAGTTCTTCTACTAACTGACGCACCTCGTCCAGTTCGTTGTCGTAGAGGATCGTGTTCAGTGTGACATAGATCTTCACACCATAGGGGCGGGCAAACTCCACCAATTGGCGAATGTCATCCAATGAGTTGCCTGCCGCAGCTCGTGCCCCGAACTTCGGAGCACCGATATAGACTGCATCGGCTCCGTGCTTTATCGCCTCGATGCCTGTCTGCAAATCCTTTGCTGGTGCCAGCAACTCAATCAATCTGCTCTCCATTCTTACCCTCTAACCTTTGTCCCCTTAACCCTTTAAACCTTTAACCCTTTAACCCTTTAAACTCTTAAACCTTTAAACTTTTACCCCCTTAATGGATGTCTTCCAGATTATAAGGCGTCTCTTGATAGACGTAGTAGTTCAGCCAGTTGGTAAAAAGCAAGGTGCCGTGTCCGCGCCAAGTAACGCGAGGCGGCAGGGTGGGGTCGTCGTTCTTATAATAGTTCTCAGGCTTGTGTATGGGCAGCCCCTTGCCAAGGTCGCGCTTGTATTCCCTGTCGAGCGTATAGGGCTCGTATTCCGAGTGGCCCGTGATAAAGATTTCGCGGCCTCCGCGAGCCATCACCATGCCCACGCCGCTCTTCTCGCCTTCGGCAATCAGTTTCAATTCGGGGCAACGAAGGATGTCCTCCCTATGCAATTCGGTATGCCGACTGTGAGGCATGTTGAACTCATCATCGAAGCCACGGAAAATGGGCAACTGAGGGTCGAGTATATGTTGCGGGAAAATGCCGAACATCTTTTCGGACAGTGGGTACTTGGGAATTCCGTAGTGGTGGTACAAGCCTGCTTGGGCAGCCCAACAGATGTAGAGTGTGCTGGTGACATGCGTGCGGCTCCAGTCAAAGATTTCGCGAATCTCGTCCCAGTAGTTCACATCTTCAAATTCGAGGTGTTCCAACGGTGCTCCTGTGATGATGAAGCCATCGAACTTTTCGTGACGCATCACCTCAAAGTCGCGGTAGAAAGCCCGCATGTGTTCTACGGGAGTGTTTTTGCTCGTGTGGGCTTTCACCTTCATCAGGTGAATCTCCAACTGTAGGGGCGTATTCGAAAGAATGCGAACGAGGTCGGTCTCAGTCGTTATCTTCAGCGGCATCAGGTTGAGCACAGCGATGCGAAGCGGACGAATGTCCTGATGCTCGGCACGCGAACTGCCCATGACGAAGATGTTCTCTTCTTTCAGCAGCTCAATGGCAGGTAGTCTATCTGGTAATCTTAAAGGCACGTTCCGATAAAATTAAGAATGAAGAATGGAGTTATTCTTAAATTGCGCGACAAAGATACGATAAATAAATTAAAAATTAAAAATTAAAAGTGAAAAATGAAACGCATCGCTACGAAACGCTGGAGGCAAAGTTCGTATCGTTACATCCCCATCAATCTATAGACGGTATAACCATCAATCTATAGACGGTATAACCATCAATCTATAGATGGTACTGCCATCAAAGTATTGACGCTACTGCCGTCAACGTATTGTGATGGTAATAAGTCCGTATTATATTGCTAATAAGCAAACTATGTTTTTGTGCTATTCCTATTTTATGCGAAAATCGCCACCGGCAGATTTTCTGTCGATGGCGATTTAGTGCGTTTTTGAGGATTTTATGATTCAAAGTCAGAGGCAAGAACCACAAAATCGGGAGAAAAATGGTCTTACCAGATGGTCACGCGCTTGTCCTTGGGAACGAACATTGGGTCGTTCTCAGTGATGCCAAAGGCTTCATACCAAGCATCGATGTGAGGAAGCTGGCCATTGACGCGCCACTTGCCCAACTCGTGTGGGTCGCTCTTTACGCGCTTGCGGATTTCCTCGTCGCGGATGTTCTGTCCCCATACGTTGGCATAAGCGAGGAAGAAACGTTGTTCGGGTGTGAACCCGTCGATGTCGGCTAGGGGAGAGGCTGCGGTGGCGTTCTTGAAGGCTTGGAAAGCAACCATCAAACCTCCGTGGTCGGCCATGTTTTCACCCAGCGTGAGGCTGCCGTTGGCATGGAGGCCGGGCAGGACTTCGATGCTATCGTGGAACTCACGCATCACCTGAATGCGTTCGGTGAAACGCTGACGGTCTTCGTCGCTCCACCACTGGCGCAGGTTGCCTTCCTTGTCGTACTGTGAACCCTGGTCGTCGAATCCGTGGGTCATCTCATGACCGATGACTACGCCGATGGCTCCATAGTTGAAGGCATCGTCGGCTTGCATATCGAAGAAGGGCGGCTGCAGAATGCCGGCAGGGAAGCAAATCTCGTTGGTAGTGGGGTTGTAGTAGGCGTTGACTGTCTGTGGCGTCATGTACCATTCGTCGCGGTCAACGGGCTTGTTTAACTTGGTGCGAATCATTTCTTTGATTTCCCATTCGTTGCAGGCGAGGATATTGCGCAGGTAGCTGTTGCCAATTTCCAGCTCCGTGTAGTCTTTCCATTTGTTGGGATAGCCCACCTTCACATAGAATGCATCGAGTTTCTCTTGAGCCACCTTCTTTGTCTCGTCGCTCATCCATTCCTGCACCTTGATGCGTTCGCCCAGTGCTACTTGCAGATTGGCAATCAGTTTCTCCATACGTTCCTTGGCTGCGGGTGGGAAGAAACGCTCCACATAGAGTTGTCCCAGTGCTTCGCCCAAGCCGCCCTCGACAGAGGCAACAGCACGCTTCCAACGTGGACGGTCTTCCTGTTTGCCGCTCATCGCAGTTCCCCAGAAACCAAAGTTCAAGGCGCGGCTCTCATCGTCGATGTATGAGGAAGCCATATCTATTGCATGCCACAAATAAACGTTCTGCAGGGCTTCGGGTGTCTCCTCCTTCAGCACCTTCTCCACTTCATGAATGGCGAGAGGCTGACCGAGGCAAACCTCTTTGATTTCCTGGTCGGTAAAGTTCTTGAAGTAGGCGTCCCAGTCGATGCCGGCAAACTGCTCTTTCAGTTCCTTGTAGGAGAGCTTGTTGTAGTTGCCTTCGGGGTCGCGCAGTTCGGTCATGCTCTTGCTGGCCTTTGCCAAGCGAGTCTCGATGCGCATTACGTCGGCTGCCATCTGGCGGGCATCCACCTCGCCAAAACCTACATGCTGAGCCAAATCGGCAATATATTTCTGATATGCCTCACGAATCTTTGCAGTCTCGGGGTCTTGGTCGAGGTAGTAGTCCTTCTGCCCCAAGGTCAGTCCACCTTGGATGATGCTGACGAGGTTGTTCTTCGAGTCCTTCTCGTCGGCTGCTATGTAGAAGGCAAACAAGCCGGGAACACCCTGACGCTGCATACGTGGCCATACTTCAGTGAGCCACTTGTTGGTAATCTCGCGGCTGTTGCGATAACCGTCGCACAGTAGGAATTCCTCGAATGCGTCCCACCAGTGTTCGTTGAGGTATACGCTGTCCATAGCCGAGTTGTAGAGGTCGGCAATCTTTTGTGCTACGCTGCCTTTCTCGTTCTTTTGGGCAGCCACGCTGTCGATGAGTTCGCGTAGTTGCTTGTTGTTGTTCTCTTGCAATACGTCGAATGAGCCATAACGGCTATATTCAGCAGTGAGTGGGTGGGCTACTTGCCACCCGTGTGTGGCGTACTCGTAGAAGTCTGTTCCCGGCAGGAAGGTTGTGTCGAGATTGGCCAGGTCGATGCCTGAACTCAGGGTTTTTTCTCCCATTTGGCAACCCGTGAGGGCTGCGGTCATAGCAATCATTGCCATCAGTTTAAGTCCTTTCATAATATTAAATGTAAGTGTGTTTATTGTAAATCGGGTGTAAAGGTACAAAAAAAGATGAGAACTTGCGCTCTCATCTTTTATAAATATTGTAAAATAGTGTGTTTACTTGATTACAACCACACGGCCGTTGGTGATGTAAATGCCCTTTGTGGCTTTCTCCACGCGGCGTCCGCTCAGGTCATAGATGGCTTCGTTCTTCATCCTTGAACCTTCACCCTTCAACTCACCGATTCCGTCGAGTACTTCGGCGAACTGGCTGAGAATTGGGTATTCGCCTTCCTGCATTGTGCAAGACCAGATGGTCGGGTCGAAGTTGACAACCGTCTGCTGGAGGGTAGCGTGGTTGGTGTCATTGAGGTCGTAGAGACCCGATGCGGTGTCCGAAGAACGAGCTCCGTCGAAGTTGTAAGTTGTCCAGTTGACCACGTTGTTGAGTGTGCAAGCAGGTGCGCTTGTGGTGTAGTCGGCAATAACGGGAGTGTTGTTGCTCATAGAACCAGTCACATACACGTTCTGCAGATTCATAGCACCATTGACGCGACCAATGAGGCCTGCAGCAAAGTCAGCGTCGGAGGTCAGGTTCACTTGTGCATAGCAGTTGGTGATTTCGGCAACTCCGTTGATTGTGCCTACGAGTGCTCCAGCATAGAGGCGTCCGCCTGTGACATTACCTGTTACGAAGCATTGCGAAATCTCGGCAGTCTTGGTGTAGGTAGAGCTACCCAGTGCGCCGGCAATAACAGCAATGCTCTGTGCGTTGGCTGCTCCGTAGTCGGCAAGGAGAGTTTCGTCTTCAGTAACATTTGCTTCAACGAATCCGAGGTTGCGAACGCTTCCGCCCAGTGTGCCGAAGAAGGAGGCGTTGAATTGCGACTGGAGACCTGTGTCGCCACCAAATCCCTTGATGAGGTGTCCGCGTCCGTCGAAGTCAATCCAGCGTTGGTTCTCACGACCGTTCTGTTCGCCAGGGCCATTGAGTTGTGACCAACCCTTGCCCGTCATGTCGATGTCGGCGGTGAGGGCGAAGTAGTGAGTCTCACCCTGACGCAGGTAGGAGCGCACCATCATGAGGTCTTCAAAGTCTGCGATGAGCAGAGGACTTTCGGCTGTGTCGTCGCCAGGCAGGTCGCGTTGGTCGAAGCGAACTGTGCCGCGAGTGAGGTCATAGGTGCCCAGGTAGTGATGTCCGGGAGCAAGGATCCACTTGCGGTCGCCGTTGAAGCGGTCACATGCCACTTCCTGTCCGCTTTCCAGAGGTACTTGATCATCGACGCAACCGATGCGGCCTTCGCCCCAGTTGTTGGTCAACCACATATCGGAGGCAAAGAGTGTAACCTCACCGCGGCCAACACCGTCGTTGAAGGCAATGGAGCCCTGATAGATGCCGTTACCCTGATGTACGAACTCGTAGTGATTAGCGCAGGAAGCACTGAGTTGCCAGTTGTTGTCGCGCAGGTTACCTACAGCATAAATCTGGTTCTTATAGAGCATCTCGCCTACAGGCTTGCAGGTCATCGTAGCTGCCTCGAGGTCGATGGTGAATTCCCATTCTCCACCCCAAGTGAGGAACCAAGATGTGTTGTCGTTGATCTTGAGTTCACGCGGTGCGGTGCTTTCGTTGAGGAAACGTTCGCTATTGTTCTTGGCGCAGATGTCCTGACCCAGACGATGGAACACTACGAGGCTGCGGTTGCCGGCATACTTGTTGATGTTGCCGTGACGCTCGTCGCGGAAGACAGCAGTACCCTTGTATGTGCCGTCTGGTTGACGATGCATGGGATATTCGTAGCTGTCCCAATTGTCGCCCTCGTAGCCCATGAGGCCACCACGAATGTAGATGATGTCGATGAGCGGGTCATTGTTAATGAGGTCGATGAGGTCTTGGATAGCCTGGTTGTCATAGCTTCCCTCGTTATATCCTTCCATGTATCCTTCTGCCTTTTCCATTGCCTCCATATTACCTTCGCGGGCAGCGGTGGCATAGTATCCCGTACCCTCGGCCGATAGTATGTTGATGAACTTCTTATAGAGGCCGATGGAGGTGTCGATAGTGTTGAAGAGGGCGGTCAGATTGTTGAGTGCCAGCGTGATTTCTGCTTCTGTCGTTGCCTTCTCCACCTCGAGCACGAGTTGGTTGATTTGGTCACGGTAGCCGCTATGGTAGATTTCTTCACTATTCTTGTAGATGTCGGCTTGTGCAATAGCCTCTTCCTTCAGTCCTTCGATGGCATCGATGTTTTCGCCCATATAAAGCATTGAGATGCGTCCCAGGCAGCACCAATCGTTGTCGCGGTCAATTTGTCCCTTGCTGCGTACACCGAAGCGCAGAATGCCGTCATCGCCCACGAGGCCATAAACCTTGTTGATGTAACGACCAGCATTGAAGGCTACGGATGCACCACCGGTGGAACCTGGCCAGTACATTGTGACGCCATCGATGTCAACCATGAAGTCGTTGGGCCAAGGACCGTCCCAGGCAGTGGTGTTGATGTTGTAGCAGTTGTAACCCTCGAGGGTTTCCCAGTTGAGGTAGCCGTTGGGAGCGGTTACTGCCGTTTCGTTGGTTACTGCATCCTCGGTGGCCTTCATCACGTCCTTTGCCAATCCGTTGACATAGAGTTCGCATGATGCGGCACGAGTGTAGTTGTTGTCGCGGTTGCGATACATAGCAGGCAAAGTGATTTCATAGATACCCTTAGGCATATCTGTGAGAGTCTGATAGAGGTCGAAGGTCTTGTAGTTCCAGATTTCAGCTGTGTGGTAAAGGGCGGGACCTTCCAGTCCGACGATGGTTTGTCCACGCCAATTGTCGAGTGTCCACCCGCTTGCTACAAGGTCTTTCTGACTCCAGTCGGCATTCTTGATGAGGTTGGTATAGTCCTTGCCTTCCTCCACTGTGTTCTTGATGGCTGCATCCAACATGTTGCGCATCCATTCTTCTTTTTCTGCCAGTTCTTCCACCGTCAATGGGGTGTTGGCAACAATGTAGCCATAAGTGCCTTCATCCTCACCTTCGAGGAATTCGAGCAACTCATCGTTCTCTTCGCAGTTCAGGTCCTCTGTCTGCGGAAGAATATCCTCAGCCAAAGCCACGAAACTGTTATAGGCATTGCGGCTCTTCTCCATATCGTAGAAGAGGTTCATGGCCTCGTTGTATGCGGCCTCTACCTCGGCATAGGTCGTTGCGTTTTGGAAACGCTGGATGGCATCAGCCTGCTGTTGCTTGAGGGTTGCTTGCACGAGGTCGCTGCTATAGTCCTTGATGTTGTCAAGCAGAGAAGTCTTGAGCAGGGCCAAAGCTTCGGCGCTGGCACCATAGTACTTCAGTCTCCAGGTGTCGAAACTTGTCCACGACTTTTGTTCGCGTGGGTTGCAGCGAATACCAATCCTCAGAGTTCCATCGCTGACGGTGGCAAAGAGAGTGTGCTCGTAGAGGTGTTTCTCGTTAAATGCAATATTGGTATAAGGCTGGCCATTTGGCAGATAGTAGCCGTTGACAACCTTGTAATCGTTGTTGGGAAGGGGCTCTGTACTGGCATAGTCGGTCAGGTCATAGTTGAGTTTCCAATAATCGTTGGCATAAACCTGAGAAGTGCGGCGGTACTGGGCATCATCGGCCAGTTTGCCGGTCTTGTAGTGATCCCAGTCGTAGTCACCGATACGGTGGAGGGAGTACACCTTGATTTCATATACGCCGTTGGGCAGTCCGTTGATGACCTGATAGGCATCAAAGGGATTGGTGTTGTCGCTCCAATACTCGGCAATGGTATTGACCCAGCTTGTGGTAATGCCTGTCCAACCATTCACGTTGCCGTCGTAGTTGGGATTGACGATATAAGCAGTTGCGTCGTAGGGATTGTCCACGGTGGCTCTGTTGATGTTGCCGCTTACGTAGTCCCTTTCCAAATCCTTGATGCGCTCCTTGGCGGCATTCAGTTCCTCCTTGGTGCTGGCGGTGTTTTTATACACGGCTTCCACCTCGCTCAGGTCGATATCTTCGTATTTATCCTTACTGGCATCGATGGCTGCTTTCAAATCCATAGCAGCATAATAGGTCTCTAACTGAAGGCGGAAAGCCTCGTAGTCAGTTTTCGATACCACACGCCAGTCGATGTTGTCGTCTGTGGTGCAGTTGGGGTAGATGATGGTGTTACCCTCTGCAGCGCCATCGCCCGTACGGGGCTTGCCAAGATAGAACTTGCGACCCTGTGCGTCCTCGTTCCAAATGGGTTGCAGGCTACCTGTGAGAATGCGCAGATAGTTGCCGTTCACTTCATAGTTCCACAAGGGGAAGTCAGAGCCGTATTGACGATTCTGTCCCGGTTCCTTGTAGTCTGTGTAGCCGATGTATTCGTTGTCGATGGGTATCCACATCCAGTCCCAACGACCACTTTGGTTGGCCACAGTGTAGGTGTTGAAGTAGTAGTTCCCTTCCTGCCATACATCGTTGATTTTGTATTTGCTGAAGTAGAACTCCAATCCCTTCTCGGGATTCATCGTGGTGCGCACATTCCAGTCGTTTCCTTCGCCCAGGAATGCTCCGTACTCTTCGTTCCACAGATAGTAAGTGGCACCAGAACCCTTTTCCTCGCTGGGAACAAAGGTTGATACCGCCGACAACTGCGGAACAGTTGGCTTTTGCCATTCTGCAGCATACGTCACAAGGGTGACAAGTGCGCAGAGTAACATTGAAAATGTTCTTTTCATAGCGTTAGTTTTTATAGTTTGTATTTAGTTGTTTTAAAGATTTAATTGGGCTTTGCCCTGTTTAAGGGTATAAAAGTTTAAGGGGTTAAAGGTTTAAAAGTTTAAGGGGGGGTAATGGGTTAACGGGTTACGAGTTTCTTTCCGTTCTTTATGTAGATGCCCTTCTTCAATTGACCATTGGCGATTCTTCGTCCGCTCAGGTCATAGATGGCATCATTCTTCATCCTTAACCCTTCATCCTTCACTTGGTCGATGCCGTCGGGCAGAGTCTCGCCCAGATATTGGGCTTCGATGGTTTCCAAGAAGCAGTTCATCTTGATGCTGTAGTAACCATCCTTGTCGATGGTCCATTTGTAGTCCTGCGTGTTGCCCGAGAATACCTGCTTTGCTGCCAATATGTTCTGGTCTTCGGTATAGGGGTGCAAGGCTTTGGGATTCCAGTCATACTGTCCGTTTATCTTGAATCTATTGGCTTGTTCGTTGCCGCTATAGGCTCTGAGCATCCCCACAAAACTCCATTCGTAGGGGTTCTTGGGGTTTTGCACCATAGGCAGACCCTTTTCCAACGACCATCCGTCGCGTTGACCGTAGGCGGTGCATCCTCCCACAATCCAGGCTTCGTACCACCATTGGAATTGCTCTCCCTTCACGTTGAGCGCATTGGGATCAACGGTAAATCGATAGTTGTCGGCCGTCTGTGTAACGTTCCATTCCGAATCCGTAATTCCGTAACCTAAGGTATAGGAAGTTCTGTTTGTCACGATGTCGGCATTTGTGATACTGGGCTTGCAATATCGTGTGGTGCTTTTTTGTTTGTCCGTGTTCATAATGTAGAGCGAGCCTGCATATAAAGTTCCGTGGAACTTGAAGGTGCCGTTGGGGCAATATTCCAGCATCTGTGTGACGCCGGGAACTGCCGTTCCTGTGATATAGAGTTGCCCGCTCACTTTCTCTGTGGGTTCGTTGATGAAGGGTTCCGTCTCCACATCGCTCTCGTTGGCGGGAGTTAATGCTTCGCCGTCGTTCTCCACAGTCACTTCTATCTGATGGTTGCAGTCGCCCTTGGGGATGGTAACTGTCAACTCGCCGTTGGTCATTGTCCATTCAACATCGCCAGCTGAGCATCTCACATCCTTCGGTTCTGCCGTTTGCCCGAGGAAGATGATGCGCCAAGTTCTTTCTTGTGGCATTCCTGAGTAGGTTCCCTTGCGAGCATCGATGGTCAGCTTGACCTCTTCCTCCGTCCATTGCTGGTGGAAATAGGTATCGGCATATTTGCCTTGCTGATAGGCCTGATTGTCGCCGTCGTCCTCATAGAATCGTCCCTCGCCGTCGGCTCCAGGCACCACATACAGCACAATCGTGTCGGGTGTCTGCTGCACCGTTCTTTGCGTGGGGTAGTTGGGAATGATGCTTCCAGCGCGATAGTAATATGGGAACTCGTCCGTAGTGAACTGCTCTTGGCTGGTGTAGTTGCCGCGTTTCATTTCCTTGTGTGTCACATCCCACCACAAGCCTTCAGGCAACCAGATGGTTCGCTTGCTCACTCCATTTACTGATGGCGTGTAGATGGGGGCCACTAGAATGTCGTTGCCAAACATGTATTCATCCTCGTAGGTATAGGCATTCTGCTCTTCTGGATAGTCGTAGTAGAGCGGACGGTTGATGCCTATGCCAGTCTCGTAGGTCTCGCGAGCTGCGGTGTAGAGATAGGGGAACATGCGATAGCGCAGCCGCACAGTTTCGCGTAGTTGCTTGAAGTTCTTGTACTTCCAGATGCGACGTTCAAGTCTGCCGTCGTTTGTGGCATGCGTGCGGAAGATGGGGCAGAACACACCGAATTGCAACCAGCGTTGCAGAAGTTCGGGGTCGTTGTTGCCACCCTGATGTCCGCCCAGGTCGTGTCCCCAGTAGGCATAGCACACGTTGCTTGCCGTGCTGGTGAAGGGTATCTCGTAGCCCAGTGTGGACCAAGTGGCGTAGGTGTCGCCGCTGAAGGCAATAGGGTAGCGGTGGCTGCCCAATCCGCCCCAACGATGATAGATGACGGGACGGTGGTCGGTGCGGTTGCGCTTCATGTCCTCGTAATAGACATGATTGAGCCAGAAGGTTTCGCTCAGTCCATCGGTATAGGGGCTTGTCAGCCACTGTTGCCAGTCGAGCCACCAGAAGTCCACACCCTCGCTCTCGCGCACACGCATGATATTCTTAAAGAATGATTTATAGAAAGCGTAGTCCTCCAGTTTCCAGGGGATGTTCTCTGTGTAGCTTGCGGGCAGCCCCAGTTCGTTTCGGATGGTTCCGTAGCCGTCCTCGTAATTGGCCACACCGTCGGCTGGATGCAGGTTCAGCGCCGTCTTCAGTCCGTGGGTGTGGAAATAGTTGATGAGGTAGGTAGGGCTCGGTATGAGATCTTTGTTCCAACTCCATCCCGTCCAACCACTCTTGTGCCAATCCATATCCATAATCATCACATCAACGGGAATGTCGTTATTCTCCATGTCGTTGACCAACTGTATGAAATCGTTTTGGCTGTATGCCCAATAGCGGCTGTACCAATAGCCAAAGATGTATTTCGGCGGCATTGGAACCTTTCCGGCCACCTTGGTAAAGTCCGTGAGTGCAGCCTTGTAGTCGTGACCATACCCCATGAAGTACCAGTCGGCGGCATCTTTGTCCACAGGTTGTTCCAACCAGGGGAAACCGTCCTCGTTTGGTGCGAGGGCGAAAGTGGTGCTGCCGTCGCCTCGTTTGGTCTTGGGCGATTCGTCGATGATGGCCCATCCGGCTTTCGAGAGTATGCCTTGTTCCAAGTCTCCCCTGTGTGTGTCGCCAATCACGCGGTCGAGCGTGCGCGTGGTTCCTAATAAATTCTGTAGGTTGTCCTTGCCGGGATACCACATCTGTTCGCAACCATTCATTTGGAACGTGATGCAGAGGTTCTTGGGTGAATTGTCGGTTTCGCGTGGTGTGGAACCCAACAGATAGCGCAGCGTTAGGTCTTGTGTGCGAATGAAAAGATAGCTGCCCTGCGTCTCCGTTGTGAATTCGGGCACAGGCAGGTTGCGATTGACGATGGCCATCGTGGCGCGGTCCTCAAACTTCTTTGTTTCGCTCTGCTGGATACGAATCATGCGCGAGGTAAGCACCGTGAAGCGCATGTTGCCCGATGTAACCACAGCTTCTGTCTTTGCCACAGGGTTGTAGTCTTGTGCACGAAGTCCGATTGCTACAGATGCGAGTCCCAGTAACAAACCTATGATATATAACTTTCTTATGTTCATTATACAATATATTTATATGGGCGCAAAAAACGCCTTCCTTTAGTCTTAAGACAAAATCTCCAACTTAAAAGAGTGTAAATCTTATATTTTTTTTAATTTTTTCTTTATTACTACACCCGACAAAGATAATTAATTTGTCTAATTAGTGTACACACATAGATGTAAATCTAATATAAAACACAATAAACAATCAAAAAACAACCGTATGACTAAGTTACGAATTAGCCTTTTCCTCGTGATTTTCATGAGTTTGGCTCCTTGGGTGGCACAGGCACAACAGACCTATCAAAACCCTGTGATTTCGGCCTCCTTGCCCGACCCCAGCATCATCAAGGCACAAGATGGTTGCTACTATCTCTATGCCACAGAAGACGACCACAATGTGCCCGTCTATCGCAGTTACAACCTCGTTGATTGGCAGAAGGTGGGCACAGCCTTCACCGATGAAACCCGCCCCGACTTCCTTAATGAAGGCAGCATCTGGGCTCCCGACATCAACTACATCAACGGTAAGTATGTCCTTTATTTCTCCCTGTCGAAGTGGGGCGAGGGACAGAACAACGGCATCGGCGTGGCTTATGCCGACCGTCCTGTCAGCGACCGTCCTGTTGGACGCTTCTCGAAGGGACAGAAGCTCTTTACCTCTGCAGAAATCGGTGTCGAAAACAGCATCGACCCCTTCTTCTTCCAGGATAACGGCCACAACTACCTTTTCTGGGGTTCGTTCAACGGTATCTATTGTATTGAACTTTCTGACGACGGACTCTCCATCAAGGAAGGTGCCTCGAAGGTGAAGGTCATCAACAAGACTGTTGAAGCTGCCTCTATCATCAAGCATGATGGCTACTACTACTTCATCGGCTCTGAAGGTACTTGCTGTGATGGTGCCAACAGCACCTACAAACTCGTCATGGCACGCAGTACATCACTGACCAGCGGCTACGTGAACAAGAACGGTCAGTCTGTGCAGAGCGATGGTGTGGCGGGTATAGGACTTTACCACTTAACCGACCTGCTCACGGGTGACGGCACGAATGTCGTTGGTCCGGGTCACTGCTCCGAAATTGTGCAGGACAATGATGGAAAGTATTGGATGGTTCATCACGGTTTCTCTGCCAACGATGTCGATGGTGGACGCCGTGTCTTCCTTGAAGAGGTGAAGTGGGGCAATGACGGATGGCCCTATATCGAAGGCGGACATCCTGCCACTACGGCCTCTGCTCCCGCCCTCCTCGATGCCTATGAAATCAGCAACGGTGCCCAGTTGAAGGCCTTTGCTGAACTGGTGAATGCGGGCAACGGACACGTCAATGCCAAGTTGACTGCCGACATCGACATGACGGGCATAGAGTTCCCCGGTATCGGCCGCGACAACCACGAGTTCTATCGTTTCCACGCTACCCTCGACGGACAAGGTCACCGCATCAAGAACCTTACGATGACAGGCGACTGCGTGGGACTTATTACGGTGGCCAGCGACAATGTGGTCATCAAGAACCTCATCATCGACTCCTCCTGCTCTTTCAAGGGCACAGGTCGCAACGCAGCCTTCATCAGTGCTGCCAACTGGCCAGAGTGGGGTAGCTACAAGGTAGAGTTCTACAATTGTGGCAACGAGGCTGAGGTCGAGGGCACAGGCAACAACTGTGCTGCTTTCCTCGGATGTAACTACAACGGCAACTTGGCTGTAGTTATAAGCAACTGCTACAACGCTGGTCACATCAGGGGTGGCGGCGAAAGCGCAGCCCTCTCAGGATGGATTGGCAACCACGGCAACAGCCGCATTGATCATTGCTACAACATCGCTGAGGTTGAAGGCATCGATGGCGACAACAACAACCTCTTCCGCGGAACGGCAGGAGGTCAGTGGTACATCGGCACCTGCTACGACACCCACTACGACCACAACTGCCCACGCATCGACGCCTCAACCGTTGCTTCTGGCGAACTTTGCTACACGCTCAATCAAGGCGTAGCCGACCCCCAGTGGCACCAGAAACTCGGAGTCGATGCCAAACCTCTGCCCATCGGTGAAGGCAATTTCGTATATCGCAACGGCGACTTCTATTGCTACGGCGTGAGCAAGGGCACAGAGAGCTATGGCAATGTTGATGCCTCCAACTACGACGCCCACCAGTTTGGCGATGATGACCTCTGCGATGTCTGCTTCCAACACAATGTCATGAGTGGACGCGAGCCTGCACAGGTCGGCGATGTCTATCAGATAGGCACCATCGGCAACCTCGTATGGTTTGGCAACGCTGTCAATGGTGGACAAGTCACCATCAATGGCGCCCTCACTGCCGACATCAATCAGGGACGTGCCGTTTACACACCCATTGGCAATGCCTCCAATATCTATAAAGGACACTTCGACGGACAAACCCATTCTATCACCCTCCAGCTCGACAACGGAGGCTATGACTATCAGGGCATCTTCGGCGTCATCACCGATGGCGTTCGCATCTCCAACCTCATAGCCAAAGGCTCCATCAAGGGTCACAGCTTCGTGGGTGGTATCGCAGGCGGCACCAACGGCGGTAGCAACAATGCTTGGCAGGTCTATACCGTACTTGAGAATTGCGGTAACGAGGCCACCATCACCGCTACGGATGTCAACGCTGGTGGCATGATTGGTGTGAACATGGGCGGCTCAGCTTCCTTCATCTTCAACAACTGCTACAACATGGGTGCCATCTACGGCAACGAGGCAGGTGCCCTCTCAGGCTGGTCTGGTGGCGGTTGGAGCGTCTATCACAATTGCTACAATGGTGCCAAAGTCAACAATGGCGGCGAAGCCGACTTCAGTCGCAACAACGGCACCCAGTATTTCAATTGCTACTATGTTGAAGGTTGCAATAACTCCAGTCGCGATGCCGATGGCCAGATGGCAAGCGTTACTGCCGCTCAACTCGCCAACGGTGAATTGCGCGACCTCCTCAATGGAGGCACTAATGCCAACTGGTTCCAATATAACGAGGATGCCTATCCGCTGCCCTTCGACCATGCTCACATCACCGTTGTTCCTGGTGACCTGAATGGCGACGGAATCGTTACTAATGCCGACATTCCTCTGCTCGCCCGCATCCTTGTGGGCATCAACCCAGAGATTCCTGCGGCAGACGTCAATGGTGACACCCACGTCACCCTTGCTGACCTCACCCTCTTGGTCAACATTGTCAACGAGTAATCATTTGAACGAAAAGATTCGTTGTTAATATAAGTTAGTATTGGTTAGTGTGAGTCCCGGCATGCAGTGATGCACGCCGGGGCTTTTTTTTATTCTGCTTCATTAAAGTTAACCCTTTAAATAGGGCGAAGCCCGATTAAACTTTTAAACCTCTATCCGTACGCGAAGCGTTTCGTTTTTGTTGACGTTGATGTTCGGAGCTATGGAGATAGAAGAAGGAGGATAAAGGACAATACATAACGCTTCGCGTACGATAACGAAATCGCCCCTGTGGGACTACGAAAACAAAACGCCCTGAAAGGGCAAAAGGCAAATAGCCCAGGGCAACGCCCTGAGGATGGGAATAGGAACAATAAAGTTCGCCCTGAAAGGGCAAAAGCTTAAACCTTTTAACAGAACAAAATTATGAAACAAACTGCTAAGAAAGAACTCATCAAATTCTTGTGGAAATTGCAAACTGCATTCTTCGCTGCTGCTGGTGGCGTTGCCAGCGCCAATGCCGCATGTGCATCAGGCCTGCTCTAAAATTCTCCCCCATTATGGGGGGCAGAGGGGCTTCATGCGCAATGGGCCTGCTCTAAGTTGAACATCATAATGAAGCCCCAACAACGATGTGTTGCTGGGGCTTTGCTGTATGCGATGGGTTGTTATTTTGTCTTTGTGAAAATCTTACGGAGTCGTTCTGTGTCGAACTTGGGGGTGCGGTCGTAGCGATAGATGCCGTTCTTCTCTTGCTCCACATCGGTGATTTGGGTGTAGCAATAACCTACGATGTGGGGGCAGGCGAGGATGGCATCGATTTCCTTTTCGAGGATGTCATAGAAGTCGTCGAGGGTTTCGATGTTGCTGCCGTAGCCCCACGAGTTGGCGCGTTCCTCTTTGGGAATCCAGGGAAGTCCTCCGAATTCGTCGAGCATGTAGGGCTGTCCTTCGTAGTCGGCAAGGAAGTGCTTGTCGGGCTGGTTGCGATAGACGGGTTGTCCGTTGACGAAGGTGTGGTTCTTGATGAGTTGCTCAGGATTGCGCTCATAGTCGTGTACGGTCCAGATGTCGGTCTTGACGTGTGCATCGCCGCTGGCATCGTTGACGGGTCGTGTGGGGTCGATGGCGTGGGTGAGGTCATACACGTCGCGCACCATTCGCTGGTAGGCCCCTTCGCGGCAGCCCCAAGTTTCGTTGAAGGGTGTCCAAGTGACAAGACTGGGGTGGTTGCGGTCGCGCAGCAGAAGTTCTGTCCACTCGGAGAGGAAGTTGCGTGCTGCAAGGTCGTTGTTCTCGTCGATGCCCCAGCTGGCTTGTTCGCCCCAGGTGATGTAGCCGAGGCGGTCGGCCCAATAGTAGTAGCGCTCTTCGAAGGCCTTCTGGTGGAGTCGAGCCCCGTTGAAGCCTACGGCTTTGGAGAGTTCTATGTCGCGGCGCAGAGCTTCGTCGGAGGGTGCTGTCCAGATGCCGTCGGGATAGAAACCTTGATCGAGCACGAGGCGCTGGAAATAGGGTTGGTTATTGAGATAGAACTGTCCGTCTTGCGTGTGTACCTTGCGCATGCCTGCATAGGAGCGCACTTCATCGATAATCTTTCCTTCAGCGTTGCGTACGGTGAGCAGTAGGTCATATAGGAAGGGAGATTCGGGGCTCCAGAGTTTGGGATTCTTGACGGGGAGCACGATGGTGGCGCTGTTGGTGGCAGGAACGGTGCTTGATGCTACGAGTCGCTTGCCGTCGAAGAGTTGTGTGGTAAGGGTTCCTTTTTGGTTCTCGTGGAAAAATTCGGGGCGCACGATGAGTTGGCGCTGGTCGATGTCGGGGATGGCGAAGATGCGCTGAAGGGCATCGGGGCTGACGGGTTCCATCCACACGGTTTGCCAGATGCCTGTGGTGCGGGTGTACATGCAGTCGTGTGAGTTGAGCCTGTGGCTTTGCTTGCCGCCAGGCTGACGGCCTGAACGTAGGTCATCACGAACGCGAACGACAAGGTTTACGGTTTTGCCCGCAGGAGCGTAGTCTGTGATGTCGAAGGCGAAAGATGAACCTGTGCCGTAGTGAGTCTCTATGAGATGCCCATCGATGAAAACGGCTGTCTCGTAGTCAGCGGCTCCGAAGTGGAGCAACGTGCGGCGTCCTTGCCATTCGGCGGGCACTGTGAGCGGGCGCTGATACCAGATGCAAGGAATGAAGTCGGTATAGCCTACACCCGAGAGCTTGCTTTCGGGGCAGAAGGGTACAAGTATCTTGCCGTCGAAGCCTTTCGATTTGGTCCAGTCGCGTTGTTCGCCTGTCTGGGAAAAGTCAAAGGCATAGCTCCAAGTGCCGTTGAGGTTTTGCCACTCTGTGCGCTCAAACTGCGGACGTGGGTACTCTGGACGGGGCTGCTCGGCGGCGAAGGCCGACATGCAAAATGAGAAGACCCATCCCCACACCCCTACCTTGATGGAGGGGAGTATATACTTCAAGTAATTCATGGGTTATGAATTAAGAATTATGAATTATGAATTATGAGGGTCTCCCCTTTATTCGCTCTTCACCACAATCTGCTGCGGGGTGACGGTGGGCCCATAGATGGTGAGGGTGCCGTCGGCGGTGATGCGGATGTGGTCCATCAACACTACGCGCTCCTCGGGGTTGTCGCTCATGCGGCCGTGATAGACGGTATAAAGTTCGCCGTCAGGCATGCGAATGACCATATTGTGGCCTGTGCCCATAACTGTGCCGCCAGCGGTGACGTTCTCCTGCAAGACGGGGTTGTTGATAGCCTTCTGGAAGGGACCGAGTGGGCTTTGGCTGGTGGCGTATCCTACTGCATAGTGGGCTCCGGCATAGCTGTTGGCGCTGTACATGATGTAGTAGGTGCCATTATGGCGGAATACGAAGCTGCCCTCAGTCCAGCGGCGGTTTACTTCTCCGCTGCTGACACTACGGCTCTCCCATTCGGCCTGCACGTCGTCGAGTTCCTTTGGGGGCATGAGCAGCAAGAGAGGCTCACCGATGATGCCTGAGAAGTCGCTCTTCAGTTCCACACCATAGACCCAACTCTCTTCTACCTCGTCGAAGAGGCCGTCTTCGCGAGCCTTCTCGGCTATCTCACTCTCCACGGGGTGCTTGTAGCAGCAGCGACTGAAGTAGAGGAAGCAACGTCCCGACTCATCATCGAAATAGACATTGGCGTCGATGGCGGGATATCCGGGGTCGAAGAGGGGATGATTGTAGAGGTCGTGGAAGGGACCTGCAGGCGAGTCGCTGACAGCTACGCCGATGCGGAAATTCTCGACCTCGTTGTTGGGATTGTTACGCCAGTTGGCAGAATAGAAGAGGTAGTATTTTCCGTTGCGCTCATAGACCTCTGGTGCCCAAAACATGTTGACGTTCCACTGGGTGGAATCGCCTCCGTGATAGATTTGCCCGCACGGTTCCCATGTGATGAGATCGTCGCTGACCATCGCCTCAAACCCATCTTCAAGCGAGGTGCCGTACATGTAGTAGCGGCCGTCGCTGGCATGAAGCATGAAGGGGTCGCCCATCTTGATGGGCATAGGGTTATGGATGGTGGAGACAAATTCCACAGGCTTGTGCTGACAAGCCGCAAAAAGCAAGCAAAAGACCCACCCCCAAACCCCTCCCTGTATGGAGGGGAGTATATAGTTCCGCAAATCGTGTAATAATTTCATAAGTGTATATAAATGATTTTATAATCCTTTTGTAACTACTCCCCTCCATACAGGGAGGGGCTGGGGGTGGGTCTGTTTATTCTTTCCCAAACTTATATATCGTCGTAGAATTGTAGGTTTCACCCGGACGCAACACGGTGCTGGGGAAGTGCGGAATGTTGGGCGAGTCGGGATAGTGCTGTGTCTCGAAACTGAATGCCGAGCGCAGGGGATAGGCTATGCCTTGCTTGCCGATGATTCCGCCGTCGAGGAAGTTGCCGCTATAGAACTGGATGCCAGGCTCGGTGGTGTAGATTTCCATCGACACACCAGAGTGTGGGTCAACCAGTCGGGCTGCCATCTTGGTGATGTCGCCAGCGGTGTTGAGGATGAAATTGTGGTCGTAGCCGCGTCCATAGACAATCTGAAGGTTGTCGGTGCGGTTGATGTCATAGCTGACAGCCTTGCCCCAACGGAATTCCATCGGAGTGCCGCTGACGCTGCCAATCACGCCTGTGGGCACAATGTTGCGGTCGATGGGGGTATAGAAGTCGGCATTGAGCGTAAGCTGTTCGTCGAGTATGTCACGAGTGGGGTCACCACTGAGGCAGAAGTAGGAATGGTTGGTGAGATTGATCACCGTGGGCTTGCTGGTAGTAGCCTCGAAGTTGATGGAGAGGGCGTTGTCATTGCTCAGGCTGTAGGTTGCCTTCACATTCAGGTCGCCGGGATATCCGTCTTCGCCATCAGGGCTGAAGGTGGTGAGCACGAGATGCTGCTCGTCGGCTTCTTGTACTTGCCACACGCGATTGTGGAAGGCGATGGGGCCTCCACCGTGCAGACTTGTACCGTTGTCGTTGGCCGCAAGATGAAATTCCTCGCCGTCGAGTGTGAAGCGCGAGTGACTGATGCGGTTGGCATAGCGACCGATGATGGCTCCGAAGTTGTGGCCGTATTTCAGATAGTCGGCGATGGAGTCGTGACCCAGGCAGACATCGATGAACTTGTCTGTACGGTCGGGCACCATGATGCTGACCACACGTCCTCCGTAGTTGGTGATGCAGACTTCCATATCGTTGGCGTTGCGCAGCACATAGAGTGCCGTGCTGTCGCCGCGCACGACGGTTGCGAAATCGCTCTTGCGCAATCCGGATAGGGTGCGCTCACCACGATTGCAAGAGGCAAAGAGCAGGCATA
>JAEEGL010343216.1_pt1 | contig 22363 bp, 20 predicted proteins | sample 9134231 | NCBI WGS metagenome assembly JAEEGL01 (sample SAMN16246548, study PRJNA631951) | gut metagenome | biome: gut microbiome; feature: rumen; material: fiber-attached | host: Bos | place: Iran: Karaj | collected 2018-10
CGATTCTGAATTTTTGTGATTTGTGGCTCTGTAGCTCAGCAGGTTAGAGCGCGCCTCTCATAAGGGCGAGGTCGGTGGTTCGAGTCTACCCAGAGCCAAATTATGATCATCTACGTCATTCAAATATTTTATTTGTATTCAACCCAAATTATGGCAAAAAAGAAAGGTGGAGTTATTACTGTTGCATTAGTTTGTCCTGAATGTAAGGCGACAAATTTTTTCACATCCTTAAATAAGGCAACAACTCCAAAATTAGCTGTGAATAAGTATTGTAAACATTGCAAAAAACACACAGAACACACTTCTAGAGAAAAATTGAAGTAATTTTAGATTTTTATTTATGTTTTTAAAAAGTTAAACATGTTAGCTATTAGACTTTCTAGACAAGGAAGATCCAAAAGACCTTTTTATAGAGTAGTTCTTACAGAACATACAAAACCAGCACAATGTGGTCATTTAGAAGTTTTAGGGTCATATGATCCTTTGAAACATATTTTTGAGGCAGATATTGAAAGTATAAAATCTTGGATTTCTAAATGAGCTCAACCTTCAGAAAGAGTTGCAAAGTTGCTTTTCAAATCTACGAATGATACAATGTTTAAGAAATTTTATAAGGAAGTTGAAAGGAAGGCTTTACCTAAAAAGGAAAAATCAGAGTAAAATTTAAAATTATTTTTGAATATGTGTTTTGTTGGATAATATCTTATAAAGAAATTTTTGATGGAAAATGCTTGTTCTAATATTATTACTTCGAATCCAGCGGATTTAATTCTGCTTGTTTTTGCGTTAATTGTGCTTGCTGTATTAATTTGATGTATATGGGCATTTTTCTATGCAGTTTTTTTGTTTATATTTTCTAGATGAGATGATTCTAAAGTTAAATTAGCATGGAATGCTATAAGATATATGATTATATGACTCTTTGTTACTGTAATGGTTTTGTTTATGGCACCAACTGTATTAAAGGTGTTTAGGGTGCCAAATCCTGATAATTATTCAGCAAAATATATTTTTGTAAAAGTTGGGTATATTGTAAGTTGTGTTAGTACATGAATAACAAGCGTTATGACAGATTATGCTAATAACAATCCTTTTTGATCTACTGAATATCCGATATGAACAACAGAATATGCGTGAACGACAGAATATGTATGAACAACAAATGACACTTTTACAATATATGATTTATAAATATATTTAATAATTACTTGAATTAATTGCAAAAAGTGTTAACTTATTTTTCGATTTAGATATTTTTCATATAATAATGCATACAATTCAGCTTATAGAACCATCACGATGAATGAATATTTTACAGTGGTGAATTGATATTCAGGGTAAGTATGAGTGGATATCAAATATAGCCCCAACTTTTGCGGATATTTTTGTGATAATTTACCCAATTTTTCTTATAGGTATTTATTTATATGCAATAATAAGAAAGAGAGCTTCGATAAAACAATGAGCTCTTTATGTTTTTTTTGCAACTTTAATAGCAACATTGATCAATATATGAATTCAAACTTTTTTTTATAAAGAAAGGCCTATTGTAATGTTAAATCAAGTTAACGTAGAAGAAACATTATTGCATGATATTTTACCAACTAGTTCATTTCCATCAGATCATGCGGTAGTTTCTATGGCTTTCGCTATGGCTACATTATTGTGGTGAATTTATAGTAAGAAAAAATTTTTTACTTGTAGTGGGATCGCTTTTATTGTAGTTTCATTGATAATGACGATTTGTAGAATCTTAACACTTGTTCATCGACCAAGTGATATTGTTGCATGATTATGATTATGAATATTGATTCCTTTATTATTGATGATTAGACCTATAAGATATACGTTGCTTAGATATATTATAAATCCGATAATTCGTTTTGAACAGTGGTTTGTTGGAACTTTATTTAATTATAAACAGCCAGAACTTTAGTTTTTGTTTATTAGAGAATGATAGATCCTCAGATAGAATCTAGTTGGAAAAAAATATTGTGGGATGAATTTCAAAAGCCATATTTTGCTGAAATAAAGAATTTTTTACAGAAAGAAAAAGCTGAGTGAAAAACTATCTATCCAGCATGAAATCAAATTTTTAATGCATTTGATAAAACGCCGTTTGATAAAGTGAAAGTGGTAATAATATGACAAGATCCTTATCATTGAGAATGAGAAGCTCATTGATTGTGCTTTTCGGTTCAAGATTGAATTACCATACCACCATCTCTTAGAAATATATATAAAGAATTAAATTCTGATTTATGATTAATTTCTCCAAAATCAGGGAATTTGACAAAGTGGACACAGGAATGAATATTTCTTTTAAATGCTACTTTAACGGTTAGGAAAGATACACCAAATTCACATAAAGATATTGGTTGGCAAACTTTTACAGATGCGGTTATTAAGATTTTATCGGAGAGAAAAGAACATTTAGTGTTTATTTTATGGTGAGCTTTTGCTCAACAGAAGAAGAATCTGATTGATGAAAATAAACACTTTGTAATTTGTTCAGCGCATCCATCTCCATTTTCGGCTGATCGTGGATTTTTTGGAAGTAAACCATTCTCAAAAACAAATAAATATTTGGCAGAAAATTGAATTGCTCCAATTAATTGGAGTTTAAATTAAAATTATATGTTTGGAATTTGTTGGTGTATGATGTTGATAAAATACATCTCTTTTGTTATTTTTGTGTTTTTTATTTTAATAAAGGTATGATAAAGTACCTAGAAATTTGCATGAAAAATTTTTTTAGTTATAATAATTTCAATCTTTTATCTTATCTTGATAAGAATGGAAATAAACGAGATATCACTCGAAGAATTGAAAAATAATTCTAAACAATATGCGTTGGAATATACGACAGATGAATTATTAGATGCTTTAAATTTGTGTAAGGAAGATGAAAAAAGGAAAAACGTTATTATTAAAATTTTAAAGTTACAGCATTATTTTGAATCGTTAATGAATAAAGAAATTGATAATTCTGAACTGAATTTACGTATTATATTAGATAAATTTTATGCCAATCCGGATGCTTATTCAGTTAGGAATTTGTTAATGAAAATATGAGCAGATAATCCTGAACTCTCTTTCAAGTGTGGTTTGTTAAAATGTTGTACTTTACTACTTGATGGTAAGCCTTTATCTGAAGTGCAGATGGATATTTTTGAAGAATTTAAAATTGATACAACAGATTTTGTATTGTTGAATAGATTAAAAACTGAATTAGAGATAGATTTAAAAGCAATTTATTCAGTAAAATCAGACAAGTATATTAATATATCATCTATTAAGAAAATACAGGATACTTTGGATTGAAAGTGAAGGTGTCTTAATAAAATTTCCGAAAGAAGAACAGCATATGGTCGTCTTGAATGAAAAAAAATGATGCCTTGACATTGTGCATATAATGATTCACCTTCGGGATTGAGTTTATTTGGAGAAGATGTTGTCAAATATGATATATGAGATGAATATATACCATGTGATAATCATGCTAGTAGTTTAGAATTGTTGGATAAAATAAACACAGATAATATGGAAGAGTTAGAAAGATTGTATTTGTTATATAATAAAGGTTCAGATTTAAATTTTCGAAAAGATAGGTATAAGGAAGATAAGGAATGTTATGTTATTTTTCTTAAAGGAAGACTCATGGATAAAAATATAGATATTTTGGATATGTACGCATCGGGTGATCGTTTTATGGTAATAAAGGCTACGTACGAAGGTAAGGAAATTTCTAGTATTGATAAAAAATATATATCGTGTTGGTATGTGGATATATATTCTGAAAAAACAAAAAAAACTTATAGAGTTCTTTCGATTTAATTATTTTTTAAATATTTATTGTGAGTAAACTATAATTACAATACGGGTTTTTTGCATCGTTGTTTTATTATGCAATTTTTGCATTTGGGGTTTTTTGCGGTACAATAATATCTTCAAAATAAAATCAGGGAGTGATGAGCAATCTTTTTTCGTTTTTTTGGAATAACTTTTTCTATTTCTTTCGAGGTTTCTAGCGGTTCTTTCGTTTTGACTATTCATAAACGGTTGGCTACTCTATGAACATGTGTATCTACAGCAATCAAATCGTGTTTATATCGCACATAAAGAATTACTTTGGCGGTTTTTTCTCATACTCACGGAAGTTTAGTTAATCATTCGATGGATTCTGGTAAATAGTATCAGTATTTATTGAGACATTCTTTTTCATTTTTGGTTAATTTAATTTTTTTATCTTTAGTTAATTCAATCAATTTTTGAGCAGTTTCTTTAATATGTTTAGCTTTCATCTTATAATAATTTACGGATGATATTTGTTTTGCCAATTTTTCTTCGGAAAATTTTAAAACGTCTTCAGGACTTTTTACTTTTAAAAAAAGTTTATCAGTAACTACATTTACTTGTTTGTCTGTGGTTTGAGCAGACAACATTACAGCAACGAGCAATTGGAATGGAGTTTCAAAATTTAATTCAGTACTTGGATTTGGAAATAGTTCTAAAAGTTTATTGAAAAGTTCGTCATAGTCTTTTTTGTTCATTGTTTATTTTTTTTATTTTCTAAATTTTCTTTTGGATGGCGATTTAAGCAAATTACTATAATTATTCATGTTATGATAAATATTACAAAAAATCGTTGGCTTTTTGTAAATGATCAAATAAATTCTGATTGTGAGTCTTGTCTGAGATACTCTAATAAAAATCTGATTATACTATACCGAAGTAGAAAAATTATTCAGATTTTTCAGATTTTTCGTTTATCGTTTTTAATTTGTTTCATAAAAATGGAAATTAATGTAATGAATAATAATATTCATTCAAAGATGATGGAAAGTAGATTTGTATTAATTCTAAGTGATGAATCAATTTTATCGTAAATATGTAAAAATCAAAGTGATGTTAGAGTTCATATTGTTTGTTCAGACCATCAAAGTGTGTTGTTAAATATAATTCAATATAATTCTTGGTTTAAGAAGTTTCAAAGTCTTCAGAATGTTATACATAATGGTAATATGCAACATAATAAATCTAATAAAATCATGAATTCTTTTCGTGAAAATTTTTTATTCCATATGAAAATGCTGACTCAAATAATGACTCATAATATTCATCAGATAAAAGACATTCATCATTGTCGGATTTTGAATATATCTAATGGATTATTTAAGAAGTATTGAAAATCATAAATCAAAACGTGTCAGATTCTTCATCATATTAATACTCATAAAATCAGAATTATAAATAGAGTTTCTAAATTATTTTCAAGTAGATTTTGTAATTTTGGAAATTTGTGAAAATACTTTTTTTTTCAGATTCGATATAAAAAAAAGTAAGAAATTACAAATCAAATTAAGTAAAAAATTCAATATCGATATATGTTTATTCAAAAAAAAGAAAAGGCTACCATTAAAAATTAAGTTTTAATTTTATCTAAAGAATATTTTTTGATAAATCATTTGTAATCATAGTTTTATACTGTTAGAATTTTTTTGTCATTTTCAAAGACTATAATCAGTATAGCGGATGTGTACGGGAATCTCTTTTGTTTTAAAATGATTTTTTTGCATTTGTTCATTTAGTTCGTTTGCATAGTGCATTCAATCAGCAGTAAGGTGAATCTTTCTCAGAGCTTCAATATCTATTACTCTATATCCATTGTGAGGATCTGAAACCTTGATTCAATAAAACCATTTTGTTACAAATCTGGATATTGCAAGAATTTTTTTTCTTGAGTTTGGAATGTTTTCAGAAGATCCTCACTTGATAAAACGAGATCATAGGTAAGCATCAAATTTTCATTTGTCTTTTTGAATTGCAGAAATGAATGTGTCCATATCTTTTATGTCCATTTGTCCATCAGGATCAAATCATACGAACCATGAGATTTTTAATTGTTCTGCGTATTTTTGTATGAATTTATATCATGTTTGGTTGGCAGCACCTCATCACCTATTTATTTTATGTGTTAGTATTACAAAAATGCAATCGGGGTGTTCTTCTCTTTTCTTTTCTAGTATTTCTTGAGAGCTATCTTTAGATCAGTCGTTTATAAAAACCAATTTTTTAAATCATGCGCTTATGACTTCATCGATGACTGAGCTTAGCATGGATGCTTCGTTGTAAACTCTGACATTGAAAACAAAATTATCTTTGAAATCTGAATTTGTATATTTCTTAATTTTTTCTTTTTCTTTTTCATATCATTTTTCTATAGCTAATGCAGAAATCAATTTAGTTAATTCTTGGGAGTCTTTGATATTTCTATTGTATAATGTAATGTAGAAATAAGCGAGTACAATTATTGATATATACACAAGAACATCTGCTCATCTGGCTGTTCAAAAAAATGATCAGAAATTATTTAATGCATCCATATCAAATGAAAATAGAATTAGCAGGAAACTACCTCATATGAATACGATTAAATGCAGAATGGTTGCTTTCTTGCGTTTGAATAAATCAAATCAGAAGAGTAAAAATACGACAGATGCAATAATTATAATGAATTGAAGTAGGCTTAAATGCATTTGTTATGTAAGAATATAAATGCTATTTTAAGATGATGTCATTTATCTCTGTGTTGTATCAGATGGCTGAAAGTTTTGAGTTAATTTTCTTAATTATATTTATTTTTTCCTTAAATATTTGAATTTTTATGCTTTGATCTGTAGCTTTGATAAATAATTTATCATGTCTTATATATCAAGTTAGAATTTCATCTTTAATTTCTGAATCGATTTTTTCAATATTTAAATACGATTTTATTTCATTTAATGCAATACTTCCAATCATATTTTTACCGCGATGTTGAATGGATAATCTTTGTCTTAATATATCTTTTATTCCATCCATATCTAGATTTATAAGTTATAAATGTTATTCCTTTTTTGTAGTTGCTTTTTTCTTAGTTGTTTTACCTCATTTTTTGGTGGTTGTTATTCAAATTATTGAAAGGCAATCATCTAATTTTAAATCTGTAGCATCTTTTCATCATTTAGGAATTTTATAATTTTTCTTATTATATTTAATGTATGGACCGTATGGGCCATTTAGGACTTCTATTTTTTCTTTTTCATATTCAAACTGGTTAATATTTTTATTGTTTTCAAATTCTAATTTCTTCTGAATGATGGGGATTGCTTGTTCGAGTGTAATTGTATGGGGATCTAGAGGATTTTCAGGATTTTTGGGAATAGATGCAAATATATTTTTGAATTTCAGATATGGTCAAAATCTTCCAATAGCAGCAGTTATTTTTTCTCATTCGTATTCACCTACTTCTCTAGGCAGGGAAAAACATTGTAAGGCTTCTTCTAGGGTGATAGTTTCTAGAGATTTATCGCTAGGTATATTTGCATATTTTTTGTCTGGATCATCGGAATTTCAAATTTGAATGAATGGTCAGAATTTTCCAGTTCTTGCTATTACGGGTTTTCAAGATTTTGGATCTTCTCATAGAGTTATTTCAGATATAATTCTGTCTACTCATTGTGCTTTTACTACTTCATTATGGAATGGTCCATAAAACTCATGCATCATTTTTATTCGTCAGATTTTTCATTCTGCGATTTCGTCAAAATCTGTTTCAACTGATGCTGTGAAATTGTAATCCATTATATTATTAAAGTTTTTCATCAAAAAGTCTGTAACATCTCTTCATGCTTGAGTTGGAAACAATTTTCATTTTTCAGTTCAAATATTTTGATTTTTAGTTTTTTCAGAAATGTTTCCTTTTTCAAGGGTAATTTCTATATAATCTCTTTTTTCTCAATTTCTATCTTCTTTTATTACATATTTTCTATCTTGAATTTTTGTAATAATTGATGCATAGGTGGAAGGGCGTCAGATTCATCTTTTTTCTAGTTCTTTTACTAAGCTAGCTTCTGTATACCTAGGTGGGTGTTTTTTGAATTTTTCAGTGCTGATAATTTTAGACATATCTAGTTTTTCTCCTTTCTCTAATTTTGGTAGTAAAATTGTGTCTGAAGTTTCATCATCATCAGTTCATTCGGAATAAACTTTTAAAAAACCATCGAATGTAATTACTTCTCATTCTGCAGTGAATTTGTTTTTCGATTCAGAAATATCTATTGTAACGATAGTTTTTTCTATGTTCGCAGGAGCCATTTGAGAGGCAATTGTTCTTTTCCATATTAGATCATAAAGTTTTTTTTGAGATGGATCATCTCATGCTGTGCGGATTTCCAAATGAGCAGGTCTAATACATTCGTGTGCTTCTTGAGCTCATGCAGATTTTGTTTTATAAGCGGTGGGTTTTGAATATTTCTCTCAGTAATCTTTGATGATTTCTTGTTTCGCTGCATTGACTGCATCTTGAGAAAGATTTACAGAATCGGTTCTCATATATGTAATTTTTCAGGACTCATACAGTTTTTGAGCAAGTTGCATTGTACGAGATACAGAGAATCATAGTTTTCTACTAGCTTCTTGCTGTAGTGTGGATGTAGTAAAAGGAGCAGAAGGATTTCTTTTTCACGGTTTTTTTTCAACATTTTCTACAATGAATTTTGCATTTTTACAATGTTCCAAAAAAGGGAGAACTTCATCAGATTTTTTAAATTCTTTATCTAATGTTGCCGGAAATGCTTTTTTAGAATTTCATGAAAAAGTTCAAACGGTTTTAAAACTTGAAGAACTGTTAAATTTTTCTATTTCTCTTTCTCTTTCCACAATTAGGCGTACAGCTACAGATTGAACTCTTCACGCAGAAATTCCTCAAATAACCTTTTTCCATAGAACTGGAGAAAGTTCAAATCATACTAAATAATCCAAGACAGATCTGGCTTGTTGAGCATCTACAAGATTCATGTCTATTGTTCTTGGATTTTGAACAGCGTTTTTAATTGCTTTTTCTGTAATTTCATGAAACACAATTCTTGGTGTTTTTTCTATAGGTAATCACAATTCATTAGCCACATGCCGAGCAATAGCTTCTCATTCACGGTCTTCATCGGTTGCGAGCCATACTTTTTCGGCATTTTTAGCTAGACTTTTTAATTCTGATACTACTTTTTTCTTTTCTGGATTAATTTGGTATAGTGGCTTAAAATCATTCTCAATATCTACTCATTTTCAATTTCTAGGTAATTCAACTATATGTCCGAGCGATGCCTTTACTTCAAAATCTGATCATAATATTTTTGTAATAGTTTTTGATTTTGCAGGAGACTCAACAATTACAAGATTTTTAGCCATATTTAATACAAATATGTAAATTTAGTTCATTACAATGAATACTATAAAAGTAGAGGAAAAATGCAAGAGAGAGAACTTTTTATAATTTGTTTTTAATTTTGATTCTAGATTTAATTACAGGTATTGAGTTATATCGTAAAGGTACAGAGATCTTTACACTTCCAATTTCATCGTATGTAGATAAAATATAATTTCTGGCATCGTTAACTTCCATTCCTGCTATATTATTTTTTATTTCAGAGAATATTTGTTTTGGATCGTGTTCAAAATCGTAAGTTTGAATTACATTAATTTGAGTAGATATGGCATAGCTTTTTCAGATTTTTTTTATTTCATCTGAATTTGTTGTGTTTGAATCTTTCAAGAATTGTAGAGTATTTGGATCTATTCTGCTTATGATGTTATTTTCTGGTTGTCTTTCATTAACATAAGTCATAAATACCTGATATAAATCTGGCCAGAGAACATATATGTAATTATAAGTTACGTAAGCTGTTCATTTTATTGTGGATGAATTGTCTCAACTTGATTGAGGGATCGCTATATTGTTAAATCTAGTTGTTGTAGTCGTTTCAAAAGGTAATATTAATCATCATGTATTTTGAAAATTTTCGTTTACAATTTGTACTTTTTTTGCATATGCCTGATCTATAAGTTTTTGCTTAAGTTGTTGAATATCTTCGTCGGTTACTGTTCAGATAGTTTCACCATCTCGTCAATAAAAATTTTCAATACTTTCGGCCCAAATATCTTTTTTTATAGATGATTCTTCTAATTTTGTTATGTACATTTGTGTCTTAAATGGTATGTTTCAGCGAATACCAATTAATTCTCAATTATTGTCGTATTCATCAGCCTCTACTGTTATAATTGTTTCGGACGGATTTTTTTCTGTTCATGCAGGTAATATGAAGTCATCAATAGCGTGAAATATTAATCCATCAGGTGTGTTGAATTGAGTGTTTTTCATTATGTTATATTCTTTATCTCTTTTGTTATAGATTTTTATTTCTCCATGAGATGGATTTGAAATATATTTACTATTTGCTGTAGAAATAGTTAATTCATGTTTATAGTTTAATGATCATGTATAGAAAGGAACGTATAAAAATCTGGTTTCGTTCGCTGATTGTGGATCGTTGTTTGGATAATAACGTACATTATATATAATTGTTTCCGTGCTTTCAGCTGGTTGTATTGTTATGTTAGCATTGGGAACAATTAATGAAATGATAAACCATAGAATTCATAATATTAACAATATTTCAAGAAAAAATACAGCAATAAACAAATATTTTTTGCTTTCATACGTTTGTAGATGAAATTTTTTTATGTTGAAAAAGAATAGGTACAGTGTGTTTGCAATTTTCTGTATACGTCTTTCTTTAGTTAAATTTACTTTTAGTCAAACAGTTTTGAAGTAATCCCTATTGTTTTTGTTTTTTGTTACAAAAGTTGCATCTATTTTTTTCTTATCTATGATATCTTTTATTTGTTGTCATCGTCGTTCATTATCAAAAAGAGAGTGTTCAGGGTCTATAAAAATATCAACTTCTCTATGAGGAGGAATTTTTTCTAAAGATTTAAATATTTTATATAGACTATCTGTTTTTGCGAAGAAGAATTTCATAACAAAATTTTAAACATGAATTTTTAAAATCTTTTCTTTTCTCGACGAACTGCTGTAATGATTCGAAGTATAATTAACAGCAATGAAGCGTATTGTTTTATATCAAAAGATGTTCACAAAATTGATATTACTCAATATCTTGGATAAGCTTGAAACAAGAAAACTATGTTAAGTACGATTAATATTCAAATTAGTCATCGTATTCATAATCCATTCTTTTTAAGAATAATACTTAAAATTGAGATTATTATGTGTATGATTAATATTCAGAAAGATAAAAATAATCATATAGGATAAACGCCGTCGAATTTTGTCAAAGCGCTGTTATCACTTAATGCGCGTATTGCGAAAATACTTTCGGTAGGTTTTCATATAATAGAATCTCATAAAGTGATGAAAATTCATAAAACAATTAAAGCGTTTGCAAACGATAAAAACAGTATATCAGCTCGAATCTTTTTATTTTCAGTCCTTTTTATACTGGAGAAAAACATCATAGAACATATTCGTGTGGCTATAAGAATTCAAACAAAATGGAAGTTAAAATTCTGAGGACTCAATATTGTTAGTAAATTTGAGAGTGAAGATGGAATATATATTCAAGTTTCTAATGAAAATGAAATGTAACGTCATAATATATAGGATAATATAATCCATCATGGCAATCGGTAAAAGAGTTTTAAAAAATCTTGGTGATTTCTTTTCGTCAATATCCATGCCGTAATCAAAAAAACTATAGCAGCAATAATTGTACCTATGATCATCATGGAAATTTCCACACCGAAAACTTCAATATATGGATACATAACTTTGAACAATAGTTAAAAATACTTTTTATCTAAGATATTGGATAATCTTTGTTTCTCTAATTCATGATATTCTAATTATTCAAGGATAATCTAATTGATCTTCAATTTTAATTCAAATTTCTTCTAAAACCTTTTCTACTTCTTGATCAGGAATCTCTTTCGGATCAACATATACCATAATTTCTCTTCATGCTTGCATTATGTGAACTTTCTCTACTCATTCAACTTCAGTTATTAGTTTTTCGAGTTCTCACATCTTTTCAATAAACAATTCTTTTGTGTCAAATCTAGCACCAGGACGGGATGCTGACATGGCATCAGCTGCGGCAACTACCCAAGAAATAGGATGAGTCATTGCAACATCATAGTGATGAGATTCGGCAGCATTGATTATAATAGGATCCATTCACCGTTTTCTGAGTAAATCTGCTCATAATTTAGTATGAGATTCACCAGTTGTTGAGAGAATTTTTCCAACATCGTGTAGTAATCATGCTTTTTTAGCCATTATAGGATCTAATCATACTTCAATTGCTATAGCTTCAGCGATTTTAGCAACTTCAACAGAGTGTTGTCGAAGACTTTGTCCATAACTGAAGCGTAAGAAGAATTGTCAGACTGTTTTTACAATTTCAGGGTTCATCATAGGAAGATTTAGGATGTTTAGCGCTTCTTTTCATTTTTCTACAAACGTTTGTTCCAAATCGGCAACAACTTGGTTGTAGATTTTTTCAATATACATTGGATTGATTCTTCAATCTTTTACTAGTTTTTCTAAGGTCTGGGCTGCAATAAATCTTTTTTCATGGTCAAATGAAGAAAGTTTCACACATCATGGAGTATCATCGATAATCAACTCGACTCACGTAGTTTTTTCAAAAAACGAAATATTCCTTCATTCTCTTCAAATTAGTTTACCTTTGAATTCTTCATTAGGTAGGTCTACAGTTTTTGTAGTGAATTCATCGATGTTTTGAGTTGCTAATTTTGGTAAAGATTGAACTATAATTTTTGCTGCCTCATTTTCAGCTTCTTCAGCTTTAATTGTTTTGTATTTTTCTACAAAACGTTCAATCTCAGAAGCTTGTTCTTTTTCAATCATCGCAAAAATTTGTTCTTTAGCTTCTTTTGGAGATAATTTTCAGATTTCAGATAATTTATCCATTTGTTGTTTTACTAGATCTTCAGCTTGTTGGCGTAAATCAAGAACTTTTTTCTTTTCTTCTTCAAGTTTTTCAAGCCTTTGTTCCATTTTTTCTTCTCTATCCAAAAGGCGGTTTTGGATTTCTTCCATCTTTGCTAATCTTTGTTCTTCGATTTTTTCAGCTTTTTTTTCAGCTTCTGCTATGCGTTGTTCTCATTTTTTCTTTGCTTCTTCCAGGATTTCTTCTTCAATTTCTTTTGCTCTAGACATTCTTTCCTTAAATTTTAGAGCTTTTTCTGTCATGGTTTTTTTGTAACCAAAAAATCATGCCAATCATCAAACAATTACTCCTCAAACTGCGAGGAGCGTAGCTATTAGTGTAGACATTATAATGTTTATGTGAATTTTAAAATAATACAAGTTTATGTATTCTACTCATGTAATATAGATAATTTTAACTAAAAATGCAAGTGGAAAATATAGGTATTTTTATATGTTTTAGTGATTTGAAAAAATATAAAATAAAAAAGTCCCCAAAATTTTGCATAGAATATTTTTTTGATTATAATTATGGTGAAAATATTATTTCTTTTTATTCAACAAAAATAAAAAAATGGTAGATTTAACAAATATGTTGGATGGTAATCTTGCAGAACAAAATCAAGAACAATCACAACAATCTTGAAATGATGGATTTTTGGGTAATTGATTGGATAGTAATAGCGTTACTGGATGAAAATGAACGTTAGAAGACGGATCTGTTATTCTTTCTGATTGAAAAACTTTGAGCCCAGAAGAATATTTGCTATATCTTTCTCAGTTGATGATCCAAAATAAGGCTTCAGATATATATTTTACCTATTGAGAAGAGCCAGCCATTAGAGTTTATTGAGAGGCTCATAGAATAACTAATGCGCCAAAATTAGAAGATCAAACACTTGAAGCTATCTCAAATATTTTGATGACAGAAGAGGATCAAAACTTATACAGAGAAAATCTTAGTTGTGATTTGTGATATTCTGTACATGGACGTAGATATAGAATTAATATTTCTCGTCAAAGATGACATAAAATGGTGGTTGCTAGGTTATTGGAAGAAAAAGTTTTAACGATAAAAGAGTTAGGATTGCCTGAAATACTTGCAACTTTAACTAAAAAAACTAGTTGAATAGTTTTTGTTGCGTGACCTACATGATCATGAAAATCTACTACACTTGCAGCTATGATTGAAGAAATTAATCTTACGAGAGCTTGTCATGTTATTACTATTGAGGACCCTATTGAATATATTTTTGATCCAAAAAAATCAATTTTTGAACAAAAACAATTAGGTAAAGATGTTATTTCTTTTGCTTCAGCTATGAAATATGCGATGAGACAAAGACCTGATGTTATTTTATTTGGTGAGACTAGAGATCCAGAATCTTTGAGAAATGCTATAGCGTTAGCTGAAACATGACATTTAGTTTTGACAACAATCCACTCTAGATCTGCAGAACAAACTATAAATAAAATTATTTCTATGGTGCCTGAAGATGAACAGCCAATTATCAAAAATCAGATTTCTGAGAATATGACAGCAGTAGTTGTTCAAAAATTGCTGAAAACTGTAGATTGAACTTGAATGGTGCCTGCTCATGAGATTTTATTGAATAATAAAGCAGTAGAAAATACTATTCGTGAAAATAAAATGAATCAATTGAGAAATGTAATGTATACGTATAGATGAGCTGGTATGACTTTATTGGAAGATGATCTTCTTCGTTTGGTGAAACTTAAGAAGATTACGCCAGAGATGGCAATGTTTAATGCAAATGATCGTGGCACATTAAAAAGAGAATTAGCAGAAAACTGATTAATATAAAGTATTATCTTGAATTTTTTATATGAAATACTACATTAAAATCAGATTTTTAAATTGTAAAATCTTGCTAAATGGATTATATGACTTTTGCGTATAGATGAACTTCAAGAGAATTGAAAAGAATTATTTTGAGTATATTAAAATCTTGAATAGCAGATAATATTAAGAAGTTTAATTATGTTCATAATTATTCGTTTAAAGAAAAAAGTATCGAAAAGACTGAGGAAAAAATACTGTTAATTCATGCAGGAAATCAAGATGAATTGCTTAAATTTTTGTCTAAAAATTTTCCGCAAATAGAAAGGATAAATATAAACTAAATTTATATAATAATAGAATATGAGAAAACAGCAAATAATACAATTATTACAATTTATACTTGCTCGGGTCTTATTGTGATTGTTTGTTGTTTTTGTTATGGAAAAATCATTTATTGATTTTATACTTAAATATTGGTTATATCTTTTGATTGTGAGTGTTTCATATTTTTATTATTATTCTATAAAGTATGAAACGGATAAAAAATATAATCTTATTAGAAATGTTTTAATTTATGGTAATGTGTATCTTTTTCTTCACATATTTTTTCGTCCATTGATGAATATTTCTGATCAGTTGTTCGTATTGTTATGATTAATAGTTTTATGAATGCGATGGACTACGACATTAAAATCAAGATGGAAATATTTATTGCAGATTATTTGATGAATATTTAGTTTTTTTATTTTAATTTCTGGAATTTTTTATTTTTATCCAGATGAACCAGATATAAAATGATTTTTGGAGAGTAGGAATAATGAAATTATTGTTTTATGAGTGTCTGATCCTGTAGAAAAAAGAGATGCATATATAAGAATAACTAATTTAAGAGAAAGTGAGGAGTTTAACATACAGTCAGATTTTAAGAAAAATTTAACAGAAAATGTTAAAATATCATATCCATCTTTGAATAGTAATAGAGAGGAAAATGTTATCGTAACGACACCTTATTGAGATTTAGTTCAAATATTTCCACAATCAGAGATAAGTTTAGAATTTTCATGAAAAGATTTGATGATGATAAAAAAATTAAATTGAAAAATTTGATTTTTATCATGAATATTTGAATCAAAAATAAATACTATATGAATTGATAGTTTATCACAAGAAGAACAAAGTTGGTTGGAATGGACCCAGAATATGTATAAACAAGAAATTGTATCTTATTTAAAAAATCAAATTTCTGAAAGTAGAATTGGCTTGGCTAATAATACAATAATGTACAATATTGATGGAATAATTATAAAATTTTTATCGAAAATGTTTCCTGTAACGTTTAGTAAAAATTTGCATAATTATAATGAGTTTCAAAAGTACTTTAGTTGGGTAGACCAGTGAATTAATTTAGAGAGATTTTCAATGAAACAATTAACGTGAGAATCTGTCAGTTCATTTTGGTGAAGTGTTCAAGATAATATAAACGCTTGAAAAAGTAACACTTATTGATGGTTTAAGAAACCTAAATATAAGTAATCGTGATTAGGTAAATTTAATTTTTTTGTTTAATTGATTTTCGTGATTTATTTATTATATTTTTTGTGCTTTACATTTTTGTATTTAGAAGTGGTAGATAATCAATCATTCATAGAAACTCCTGATAATGTGTTGTATGATGTTTTTTTGAAATGATTAAATGAAGAAACTATCAAAAAAATTTCATTTGATCTTCAGGAACCGGATTGGATGTTACAACATAGATTATGAAGTTTGAAAGTTTTTCGTAAAATTAAAAAGCCTGGTTTTTGACCGGATATTTCTTCTGTAGATTTTGATAATTTGGTTTATTATGCTAAACCAAAAAAATGATTTGTGTGAGCGGCAGATTCTTGGGATAAAGTTCCTCAAAATATAAAAAATATATTTCAGCGTTTGAATATTCCTGAGGCAGAACAACAATTTCTTGCATGAGTATGATGACAATTTGATTCCTCAGTTGTCTATCACAAACTTAAAGAAAAACGGCAAAAAAGTTGAATAATTTTTGATGATATATCAGTAGCTATTCGTGAGCATGCAGATTTAGTAAAAAAATATTTTATGAAATTGGTACCATGTACAGACCATCAGTTTGCTGCGCTCCATGGTGCTGTTCGAAGTGGTGGAACATTTGTGTATATACCGAAATGAACCCAAATTTCTGATCCATTGCAAGCATATTTCCGTATGAATACGTATGAATGATGACAATTTGAACATACACTTATAGTTCTTGAAGATGAAACGAGTTGCAGTTATATTGAATGATGTTCTGCGCCAAAATATGATAAACGTTCGCTACATGCGTGATGTGTAGAAATTTTTGTAGGAAAAAATTCATCAATGCGTTATACTTCAGTAGAAAATTGGTCATTAAATACATTTAATTTGAACACAAAACGTGCTTTAGTTGAAGAAAATTCTCATATGGAACGGATTGGGTGAAATTTATGATCATGAGCAACAATGTTATATCCTTGTTCCATTTTAAAATGAGATAATTCTACATCTGATAATCTTTCGTTAGTTGTAGCTTCGACTAATCAGCATCAGGATGTTGGTACGAAAGTTATCCATATATGAAAAAATACATCATCAAACACGATTTCTAAATCGATATCGAAAAGTTGAGGAGTAAATACATATCGTGGATTGGTTCAGATTCAGCCGAGCGCAGAAAATGCTGTAGCTTCTACACGCTGTGATGCATTACTTTTGGATGATATTTCGGTTTCTGATACAATTCCTACGATTCAAATTAAAACTAATGATGCGACGGTTTCACATGAAGCAACTGCATGAAAAATAGATGAAAATCAACTTTTTTATTTGATGAGTAGGTGACTTACAGAGGAAAAAGCTATGGCTATGATAGTTAACGGATTCCTTTCATCTATTACTAAAGAATTGCCGTTAGAATATGCATGAGAACTAAATCATTTGATACAATTGGAAATGGAAAATAGTATATGATAAATAAATATTAGTTTAATAGCTAATTTTATCATAAAAAAGTCCTGTAAAATTTGACAGGATTTTTTTTTTGAATATAATTTGAATGTAGAATGTTTTTTACAATTTTAAACAAAAAAATATGAAAATTTCAAAATCAGGTTTGTTGGGGTTGTCTTTGTTGTTTACAGCGATGTGATTATGACTAATAGCCGTATCAGTTGCAGATCAACAGCAGCAACTATTAAATATAGACTTGGATAATGCAGTTCAATTTATGGAAAAAGTGAAATTTATTTCGAGTTGATCAACCTTTTCAGCTACTTTAGATCAAATGGGTAGTGGTTCTGTGAGAGTTCAAGGAACAAGCTCAAATTTTATTTTAACTCAAACTTGAATAGATAAAGAAAATATTATATTGAATTGACCTTATTCTACGATTTTATGATGAGAAAAAAATATTATAGATGGTAGATACAATGTGATTTTATGATGAGAAGAAAATTCGATTAGCGGAGGATATAATGTAATTTTATGATGAGAAAGAAATAGGATAAAAAATGGGAAACAATATTCTGTAATTTTATGATGAGAAGATAATGAGGTAGAATGAAATAATGCTGTTGTGTTATGATCTTATAATACTGTGGGTGAAGGTACATGATCTACGGCGGTATGAATGAGTGGATATGTGGAAGGTAGCCACTCTGTTGCAATGTGATTAAATTCTAAAGTGAAAGCAAATAATTCATTTTTATGGAGTGATGGTAGTGCTACGGAAGATTTAACATGAGATAATCTATTTGTAATTATGGCAGAGAATGGGATGATAATCAATGCGAATAGAGCACATAATTTTGCCAAATTGACATTATGATGACCTTTAGTTATTTCTGGGGCAGAAAATGATAAAAATATTAAGTGTTGAACATGAGAAGGTGGATGAATTTTGAAAATAGTAAATGCTGAGAATCAGGTGTGTTTATGTGGTTGTGATTGATCATGACGAAATTCTATGCTAGGAAGAGGTAGATGTATGAGTATTTGTGATTCTAGTATAAAACCAGAATGTGACACTACAGTAAAAAGAGTATGTGATAATGGTAAAATTCTATTTTCATGAAGTTGTATAACATGAAAACCAGTGAAATGAACGTGAGCTTATTTAATGGATAAATATGATAGAGTACACCGGTCATGTCAAACTGATGACGGAAGTGCGGTGGAATGTGTTCAACCTGTGACGAATAAAAATGAATATTTCCCATGATGTCAAAGTTATTCATGTCAGTGATCAGTTCCAGCTGGTGCGTATTTGGTTGAGGGAAGCAATCAAGGTCTTGAAGGATGGGTACAGAATGCTTTGTATGCAAGTGAATCAGAAGCCGCATGAAAGAAGTGTGCATATGTATGTGATAGTAATCATAAACTTAGTGAAGATGGAAAATCTTGTGAGGAATTGACATATGAGTGTGCATGAATTATGCCATGAGAAAATACAAGAAAATGACCAAGTACAACAACAAATCAAGTGATAGCAGATGGATGATGGAATTTTGTAGATAATCCATTAGGAGATCTATGAGCATGTCAATGGAGTTGCGTTGATGCTAGATATAAGAAGGTTGATGGAGAGAATAGTTGTGTTCTAGAAGAACAAGGAGAATGTTCTTCATCACACTTTTATTGTGAAGTCTGAGATTCATCGTATGCTGAAACATGAGATACTGAATGGACATGGAAATGTTGAGATGTTGATTGTAGAGAGTGCTTCTCATGATATGATATAGTTATTAGAAACGGCCGTGAATATTGTTCAAAAACAGCAGCACCATCAGGATGATGCTGTAGTACAAGACCGGATCATGCAATAAAAGTTTCGGCGACTATGATAGATCATGGTGAATCGGTAGATGCACTTTTATGTGGTGCAGCAGATCATGGGGTTTGTAAGCGAGTAAATCAACTATACAATGGTAATTGTCCTTATGACAATAAAGAGTCTTGTGCTTCAAATGCAAATTGTGCATGGTTTGATTCTGAGTTTGTTCATGATTGATTCTATTGTACGTCAGGATACGTATACAGAGAAGATTGCACATGTACAGCTTTACCTTCTTGATGATGAAGTTTAAATTCATGCGAAAATGTAGAATGATGTCAAGGACATAATGATCTCCAATTGTATGGAGATACATGTTATACGACATGTTTCACAGCATGAACAAAAGTAACAATGTCAGATGGAAGTCAAAAGAATATCGAAGATATAAAAATTTGAGAAAAAGTATTGTGATCAAATTGATCAATTAATACAGTATTGTGATATGATAGACCTATATTATGAAATAGACATTTATGGAGCATAAATGGATCTGAGTATTTTGTATCAGATGAACATCCATTTATGACAACACAGTGATGGAAATCATTTAATCCAGAGATGACAAAATTAGAAATAGATTTAAATACAGCTGAATTAAAAATATGAGATATTTTGGTTACAAATACTGGACAAGAAGAAATTAAATCAATAGATTATATAAATGGAGATTGTAATACCCCATTATATAACTTTGTATTAGATGGAGATCATACATATTATGCAAACAATTATCTAGTTCATAACAAAACCTCAGAATATTGACTACTTGTATGATCAGACTGCCCTTGGCCTGAGGTTCCAATTATTGGTGGAAGTGGATGAAAGTGTTGTCGTGGTAGTTTTGATGGTTATTTAGGTTGAAGATGCGTAATCGAATGCTGAAAGATTCGCCCCAATTTTTAAATAAAAAAAGAGAATTCTTTATCTAAATTCAGTCCATTCCAGTTATCATCTACAGTAATTATTTTTCATTGAACAGTTTTTCATTTATATCACATTTTAGCACATAGATTTCAATTTAATCTCCACTGTAAATTCATAGGATTTTGATTTTTGATTAATGATTTATTTTTTTCGTTATAAGGTATCCATTGTCAATTTATCTTAACTTCAGCTCATGGTATATCAAATATTACTCATTTATAGTATCATTTATTTAAAGAAACAGTTTCTCATACGTTAATTTGAGTTGGTAAATTGGCAGGCATACAATATTTTTTGAAGAATCACGCTGGATCCATTAAAATTAAAGGCTGATCTTCTCCATTAAATTTAATATGATCCCTAAGAGTGCTAGATGATCTGATCATATTTAATAATTCGTTTACATTTTCGACTTCTGCAAACATTTGGAAACACAAATCAGCGACGGCTACATTTACATAGTTAACATATGATGTAGCATATTTTCATGTTTCGGCTTCAATTTTTCATGATGCAGCTGAATGAGCTGGGAAAGCACGTCATGCAAATAGGTTGTTGTTGTGGAATCATACTGGATATTTACTACTTTCATAAGTTTCATTAGTTTGGTCTATATTTCCATTAGCATTTGTTCATACAGTAATAATAAGGTGATTATTTGGATCGTTATTGCTTTTTCCATTTGTGCTAGATGCTAAAGAATATACTCAGTGTTCATCTCAATTTACGTCTTCGTGATAAATCTTATTCTTTAAAACTCAAGATTGTGTTTTAATGTTTCATCAAGCGACGAATATTATAAAATTTGGTAGTCTATTCAAATTCTTTCGAGTATTGAAATAACTTAAACGATTATTATATCGAGATTTATCGCTTTCTGAATGTGCAGAATTTCAGAAAATATATATATTGTTTGGGTTTTGTTGTATTAAATTTTTAATCACATCGATTTCAGCGGTTTCACATATTTGGAAATTGGCGTGATTAATTAGTGTATTAAGTATGTGCCATTCTTTATGTGCGTGATTACTTGGTTCACCAGTTATCGATCATATTGTTTCATAATTATTGTATCATTTAGGTTGTTCATCAGTCATTCCAGTATTAAGTCTAGACATTAATTGTTGATATTCAGCAGGAGAATGACTACCAGCACCATATTTCCACATCATATCCCTAATCCTAGTAGCTTCTGCTAATCTTAAATGTTCTATATGATCATATACATTTCTATCTCATGATTCTACTTGTCATATAATAGGTAAGATATCTACAGGTCTGATGTTGTTTATTTCCATTGAATGGTATTCTAATGCTTTTATTTCTTTATCTACTCTTTCTGTAACTAATTTACCATCACTTCATTTTACTGTAAGGATTATAGTACATGTTCATGGATAAGATGGAACGAAATGTTGTGGATCTGTAATCTGTGTTGTTTGTCAATCCATCTCTATTTCTACTTTTACTAGGCTAGCTCAATTTCAGAAAGTTATTCAATTAAGTAGATTCACTTCTTGATCTACTTGCATTACTAAGTTTCTAAGATTTTCTAGTCATGAAATTAATTGATTGTTTATGGTTAATGTTACATCTATAGTTCTCGTATTTCCAGCATCATCTGTTACTTTAACAGTCAAATATCATCCTTCATTAATGGTAGCTCATGATGATATAGGTTTTCAATTTAAAGACAACTCTACCTTACAGTCTTTAGTTACATTATCAGTCCATGACGCAACTAAAACATTTCATATATAAAGTTGATTTCAACTAATACGAACTTGTTTTCATCATGTGATATCCACATTATATTGGCTTACATTTATTGTTGGAGCAGTAGTATCTTTTGGATTATCTGGTTCATCGTCACTACATGCTGTGAGTAAACTAACAGCCGCTGCTCAAGTTA
>JAEEGL017178931.1_pt1 | contig 22363 bp, 22 predicted proteins | sample 9134231 | NCBI WGS metagenome assembly JAEEGL01 (sample SAMN16246548, study PRJNA631951) | gut metagenome | biome: gut microbiome; feature: rumen; material: fiber-attached | host: Bos | place: Iran: Karaj | collected 2018-10
GCGCCTGCGATAATCTCTTTTGCGATCTTCTCGGCATCCTGTTTGGTCTTTTCTTCCATATGCTTAAGCTTCAGGACCATGTCGTGGCTGTATTCACGCTGTGCTTCGTCAAGTACGAGTGATCTTGCTTCCGCGACGGAGAGGCCGGATACTCTCTCGAGTTCTGCTCTCTTGCGGGCTTCGTAATCTTTCGCACGTGCTTCGAGTTCTGCAACATTCTGCTGCTTCTTCTCGATTTCCTCCTGCTTGCGCTCATAGGTTGCCTCGATACGGGCGAGATTGCTCTCTTTCTGCTCAAGCTTGTTCCTTTCTCTTGCAAGTTCCTGTTTCTTCTCCTTGGCATCACGCTCCAGCTCGGAACGGACACGGGCGACTTCTTCTTTTGCCTGCAAGAGGAGATCTCGTTTGTTGTTCTCAGCTTCCTTCTGTGCGTTGGCGAGATAAATGTTTGCGTTATCCTGAGACTTCGCCTTATCTTCTTCAAGCTGCTTTTGCTCCGCAGAGATCTTTCTCTTGAAGTAAAGCGCAGTTATTCCAAAACCCAGAAGGAGACCAAGTACAAGACTAACGAGTGTGGCCAATATTAGACCCAAATCTATGTCTGGCACGTTGGTACTCACCTCCAAATAGTTATTTAGTTGTCAAAGAACATTTATAATTGGCTCTGACAAGCCTTTTAGAATTTTATAAATAAATACAACCAAAGTCAATAATCGGTATAATATGTGCATGAAAATCAGCTATAAAGTCCCAAAATCTTACGAAGACCACGAAATCTACAAAATTCTCGTCCGGGAGTTCAAGATGAGCGGCGTCATGATAAAGCGCCTCAAATTTCACGGAACCGTAAACCTCAACGGGACTCACGCCACCGTCAGAGAGCATGTCCACGAAGGCGACGAACTCTACCTCGAATACGGCGATACCGATTTCAGCCTGAACAAGATCGAAACCATCCCCGTCCTCTACGAGGATTCCCACTATGCAGTAATCAACAAACCTGCAGGCATCGTAACCCATCCCGTGCACGGGCACCTGGACGATTCTCTGCTCACACAGCTGTCAGACCACACACTCCACCCCGTCATGCGCCTTGACCGCGAGACCTCCGGACTCATCATCATTGCCAAGGACGGGTATTCGCATAACTCTCTTCATCTCTACGGAAACATCTCGAAACGCTACGAGGCACTTGTCTACGGCAGATACGACCCGGAAGAAGGCACCATAGACCAGCCGATCGCAAGACGGCCGAACTCGGTCATGATAAGAGACGTTACACCGGGCGGCAAGGAATCAGTCACGCTTTACAAGACTCTCTCCTACTATCCAGACAAAGACATATCGCTCGTTGAATTCACTTTGAAGACGGGAAGATGCCATCAGATAAGGGTACATTCGACCTATATGGGCCACCCGCTCCTGGGCGACGGACTTTACGGACCTAACTCAAACGATAATCCTAACGATTCTTTCCCGCAGTCAAAGGAACTGGACAGCCTTATGGGACGCACGGCTCTTCATGCGTACAGACTTAACTTCACTGATCCTTTTACGGGAGAAGAAAAAGAATTCGTAAGCCCTCTTCCTTCAGACATGGAAGAGATTATTCATCCGAAATAATTATCTATCATCTCGCGTGCAAGACGCACTGAGTTCTCGGCAGAGCTTCCCGACAGAAGTCTCGATACTTCGTCGGTCTTTCCGTCGATGCCGAGGAGTTCGCAGGATGTCTCGGTGTTGCCCGAAGAGACTGATTTCGAGAGCTTGAAGTTGCAGTCTGCTGCGGCTGCTACCTGCGCGGTATGTGTGACGCAGAGCACCTGACGGCCTGCGGAGATCGATCTGAGCTTGGATGCGATCGCGCCTGCGGCCTTGCCTGACACGCCGGAGTCGATCTCGTCGAAGATCAAGGTCTGTGTCGAATCGCACTTGCCGAGGATGTTCTTGATGGCAAGCATGATCCTCGAAGCCTCGCCGCCTGATACGATGGCGGACAGCGGACGGACTTCCTGTCCGGGATTGGCGGAGAATTTGAATGCCACGTCGTCGATACCTGTCGAAGAGAAGTATTTCGCCTTGTCGTGTCTTGTGAAGCTTACCTCGAAGACGGCGTCGGGCATCTCGAGATCAGCAAGTTCGCGGATGATCTCAGAAGAGAGTTTCTTTCCTGCCTTAGCGCGTTCCTCGGAAAGTTTCTCCGCGCAGGATACGAGTTCAGATTCGACTGCCTTGCGCTTCTCTTTAAGTTCCTTGAGAAGGTCCTTGTTGCCTTCGATGGAGTCTAATTCTTCGCGGGACTTCTCGCAGAACTCGTTTATCTCATCGACGGTGGAGCCGTACTTTGCCTTGAGGTCGAAGAGCAGGCCGAGCCTCTCTTCCGTCTGTATCTTGAGTTCCGGTTCGTAGTTCATCTTATCGAGTACAGCGCTCAGGTCAGATGCCAGAGCATCCAGGTCAAGATATAGAGAGTTCGCACGGTCGGCGAGTTCCCTGTAAGCCTTATTGGTAGAAGCCGCTTTTTCCAGTGCGCGTGATGCTTCCTGCACGCTTGCGACGGTGCTTCTGGTCATGCCTTCATCAGACAGGATCGATGCAGCTTCGTTGATATCTGCGGCAGTCTCTTCTGCGGCGATGAGTTTCTTGCGGGTTTCCGTAAGTCTCTCCTCGTCGCCTGACTTGAAGCCTGCCTCCTGGATCTCATTTACGACAAACTCGAGATACTCTCTTCTCTTGTCGAGATAATCGGGCGAAGAGGATATGCCGCGGATGCGAGTCACGATGTCCTTATATTTGGTAAGAAGTTCTGTGTACTCGGCAAATAGAGTCTCGACCTTCCTGCCTGCATAACGGTCCAAAAGCTTTACGTGCTGCTTCTCGTCGAATATCTTCTGCGTGTCATGCTGGCCGTGGATATCGACAAGGAACGAAGTGACGGCCTTGAGCGCAGTCAGCGTTACGCCTTCGCCGTTGATCCTTGCGACGCTCTTGCCGTTCTCATAGATGGTCCTGCTTATGATGAGCATGCCGTCGTCGGGAGTGATCGAATAATCCTCAAGGCATGTCTTAAAATCACCGTCTTCTATATCGGAACAGTCAAAGCACGCCTCCACATAGCAGCTCGGATGACCTGTGCGTATGACATTTCTTGTGGACTTGTTGCCGAGGATGAGACCTATGGCACCGACAATAAGGCTCTTACCCGCACCGGTCTCGCCGCTTATGACGTTAAGACCGTAACCGGGCTCGAAGACCATGTTTGAGATGACAGCGAAATCTCTTATCTCAAGTCTGAGCAGCATATATCAGCTTCTGTCCGGAGAAGATCCGGATTCCATCATGTCTCTAATAGTAACAACCAGTGCCTGCGCCTCATTCGGGCCTGTCGCACATGCGAAAACGGTATCGTCACCTGCTATTGTTCCGACCACATCTTCAAGATGCATCGAATCGAGTGCGGATGCTGCTGCGGCGGCCATGCCGGGCAGAGTCTTTATGACGAGCATGTTCATTGCAGACTGAACCGATATCAGTGAATTGGCAAATACTGCAAGGAGTCTTCCCGGTGCGACATCGCCGGTCCTGTCCAGGACTGCATACTTTGTCGTCTTGTCGGGCATCGTTATCTTGATGATACCGAGCTCCTTGATGTCTCTCGAGCAGGTGGCCTGCGTAGCTTCGAAACCTGCAGCCTTTACCTTGGCAGTCAGTTCTTCCTGCGTCGATATGTCGTGCTCTTTGATGAGCTTAATGATCATCTCCTGACGAGCATTCTTAGCTGTTTTCATAGAATGAACCCCTCTGTACTATCTTCTTGCGGACATCGCTGAAGAAATTGTCACGCTTCAGCGTCGCGGTCTTGAGCACCTTGTCGTGCCTTCTGATCGTTATTGAATCGAACGCTTCGAGATCCACGAAATCCCTTCCGTCCGGGCATATGATGGGTGCCGTCTCGAAATCATCCAAGACAACCCTTACCTCGCTCTCGGGACCTGCAACATACTTCAGGCCGTAGAGCGTGTGCGAACTTATGGGGGTTACGATGAGATCCTTCATCGTGGGCATGAGGAGCGGACCGCCTGCCGCGAGCGAATAAGCGGAAGAACCCGTAGCCGTAGATATGACAAGACCGTCGCCGTAGAATCTTTCCACGCGCTGGCCGTCGATAAAGAGCTCGAGCTTTGTAATGTGCGGCTTGGCACCTCTAACTATGATGATATCGTTAAGGCATACGGCTCTACCCTTGAACTCGCCGTCCTTATTCTTTACTTCGCAGTAGAGCTGGGATCTCTCGAGTGTCGAGTAGTCCCCGGATGTGAGTTTGGTGAGATCCGTTTCGAGAGTGTCCTCATTGATCTCCGTAAGGAAACCGATACTGCCCTTGTTGATCCCGATGAACTCCGTATCAAGGTCACGGTATTTTGTAACGACGGACAGGAACGTACCGTCGCCGCCTATCGATATGATCGTCTTTATATCCAAAGTATCAAAGACAGCAAACACAGAACCTGAAGGTGCGTCAAACTTACCTTCAAGTTCCTTCTCGAAAACAGGCGTATTGCCGCTGCCAAGGATAACTTCCGCAGCTCTTACCGCCGTGACATAACCGACATCACGAGTGCCGTTAGAAACTATGCCGTAATTCATAAGTTCCGCCTTTCTGATTTCTGCCTATATATTTAAACACTATTTTGCATAAAAATACATAGCAGAGAAAAGAGCGGTTACATCTCACTGAAATACCTTGCTGCTTTGTCATTGATCAGAACAACAACATCTTCAAGACTGCTATCCTCCATACTGCAAATGGGAAGACAAAAAGTCTCCTGCAAGTACGCCTATCCGAAAATAGATTATCCCCATAATCTATATTTGAATGGTAACACAGATTTGTAAATAAAAGAATCGGAAATCAGAAATGGAACGGCCAGGAGATCTTCGGGATAAGTTCAGTGCAGACAAAGAGCAGAGCAATGAGCGATACCACAACAAAAGCTATGGCTATCCTAATCCTGAAAGGTTTGCTCTCTTTGTTGAAATACGCCCTGATCCATTTGATCAGATAGCAGACAGACACGACAAAAACGGCTGCAGCAACAATGAACGATACTGCAACAACGAAGAACGCTATAACTTCGGCCGTATTACTCGTCATATCGCTTAAAGTCTGTATTTATCACAGATATCGGGATAGTGTTCTTTGAGAAGTTTGTTCCACTGGTTTGCGACCTTGCCTACAAAGCAATATTTAGCACCGAAGATCGCGCCTGCAAACACAGCGATGGTTAATACTGCCGTGACAAGAGTAACGACGATATTTGCACTATTTACGATCAAGGGTACCACCAGGAATCCAAGGCAACCGCAAGCTACGATCAAAACGATGAGCTCAGAAGCTTTCTGCTTTTGCTTTCTGAATTCCAGTTCGGAATAAACTTCAGCAATCTCTTCTTCATTCAGCTCTTTGTTATGCAGAGCGATCTCAAGCCTGTCGCTTATCTTATATGCTTTGGGAATAGTTATCCTCATGACTGCAGTCTCCTATCCTGATGAACCTTAAGAACCGGAAAGTTCCGTCTTGATGCGCAAAGCAACAGACACGCTGTCCAAGCCTGCAGTCTTGATCTGGTCTTCGGGCGATGCTGCCTTGATGACGGGATCTTCGACTGCGATGCTGATTACGTTGTAGTTCCAACCGGCCCTGTTGAGCTGAACGTGGATGTCTTCGCCGACGCCGCCGCTTAAGATGCCCTCTTCAATGGTGAATACATATTTGGTATCACCAAGAAGCTCAACTATCTCTTTTGCGGGAACCGGCTTGACCAAAGACAGATTGATATGCGTACCGTTGATGCCCTCGTGAACGAGAAGATCACATGCCTTCTCAGCTTCCTCGCAGATCCTGCCCACGGAGATGATAACGAAATCATATCCCCTGTTTGACGCAAGGTGCGGCTTGATGCAGTCTTCGGGCAGTTCGTAAAGAGGTCCTTCAGCCTCGAAAGGCGAACTTCCTCTGGGATATCTGACGGCAACCGGACCGGTACATGTATTGACCGCGTAATCAAGGCAATTCCTCAGGTCCTTGTAATCGCGGGGAGCGAACAGCGTCATGTTGACCATTGAATTAAGATAAGACAGATCGAGCAGACCATGATGCGTATGGCCGTCCTGGCCTACAAAGCCCGCACGGTCGATCGAGAAAACGACATGGTTGTTCATGAAGCACACATCGGTGATCATCTCATCATATGCACGCTGCAGGAACGAAGAATAGATCGCTACAACAGGCACGAAACCAGACACTGCAAGTCCGCCTGCCATCGTAACGCAGTGCTCTTCCGCGATACCGCAGTCAAAGAACCTCGTAGGGAATCTCATCGAATAATGATCAAGGCCTGTACCCTGCGCCATTGCAGCAGATATTGCAACTACCTTGGGATTCTTCTCGGCAATCTCTTCAAGAGCACCTGCGAAAGCAGTCGTATAGCTGCTCTTTCCGTTCTTGGACACGCCTGTCTCAAGATCAAAAGAACCGACGCCGTGATAATCAGACGGGTTGTTCTCAGCAGGGGCATAGCCCTTACCCTTCTTTGTGATGACATGAAGGAGCATGGGATCCTTGATGTCCTTGATGGCATTAAGTGCTTTTATAAGGTCTTCCGTGTTATGTCCGTCAACCGGTCCGTAGTAATTGAGACCGAGATCTTCGAACATCGAAGGCTTCTTGCGGTACAGAAGAAACCTGAAGAAATCCTTTATCGCAAGGATGATCTTGATGATGCCCCTGCCGAACCAGCCGAGCTTCTTGAGGAAACCTTCCGTGGTGCGTTTCGCGGAGATGTATCCGGAAGATACTCTGAGCTTGGACAGATAGCGGGACAGACCGCCGACATTCCTGTCTATGCTCATCTCGTTGTCGTTGAGGATGACTATCATCCTGGTCTTGCTGTGGCCAAGGTCGTTGATGGCCTCATACGCAAGGCCGCCGGTCAGCGCGCCGTCGCCTATTACGGCAATGACGTAATTGTCTTCTTTCTTGAGGTCTCTTGCCCTTGCCATGCCGATGGCGGCAGAGATCGAAGTCGAGCTGTGACCCGTATCGAAAGCATCGTACGGAGACTCATTGATACGCGGGAAACCGGATACGCCGCCCTTCTTGCGGAGCGTATCGAACTCATCGAACCTTCCCGTGAGAAGCTTATATGAATAAGACTGGTGTCCGACGTCGAACACGATCTTGTCCTTGGTGTAATCGAATACCGAAAGCAGAGCGACGGTCAGTTCGACCACGCCCAGGTTGCTCGCCAGATGTCCGCCGTTTGTCGAGACGGTCTGGAGGATCTTATCCCTTAATTCAGCGCAGAGCTCTTCCCTGTCCTTGTAAGACAGAGACGCAATAGCCTGCGGAGTGAGATCCTGTTTCCCGAGAAACTTATATTCCATGACTTACGTTAATTCTCCCTGCTTATCATATAATCAGCCAGGATCTTGTAGTCATCCGTGTTGTAGCCCATATCGGACAGTTCCTTAAGAACTTTGACCGCAGCGGCAGTCTCGTCTTCAAGGCAGGTCTTGGCATTATCGAGACCCAGGAGAGTAACGAAAGTCGATTTGTCGTCTCTTGAATCCTTGCCGACGCTCTTACCGAGCACTTCGGCCGTGGAAGTAACATCGAGAAGATCATCCTTGATCTGGAAAGCAAGGCCCAGGTGTGCTGCGAGCGCCCTGAGGAGCCTGACAGTCTTATCGATCTCTGCCTGTTCTTCCGTCATGTTGCTTTTCAGATAACAGGGCGTGACTATCGCAGTCTCGATAAGTGCGCCCGTCTTCTTTTCCTGGAGTTCCGTAAGGAGCTCGACGGATATCTTCTTATCTTCGGAAGCAAGGTCTATGCTCTGTCCGCCGACCATGCCTTCAATGCCGGCGAGTGTGCACATCCTGGATGCAGCATATGCGTATCCGGGGTTTGTAATGGTCTTCGCGAAAAGCCTCTCGTAAGCTCTGTTCAGAAGAAGGTCTCCCGCAAGAAGCGCGATGCCCTCGCCGAAAGCCTTGTGACAGGTAGGCCTGCCGCGTCTTAAGTCATCGTTGTCCATCGCCGGAAGATCGTCGTGGATCAGAGAATACGTGTGGATCATCTCGAGCGTGCCGGCGAAATACCTTACGTCAGCCATCACGTCCTCATCGCAGCCGATCATCTCGGCAGTCATCTTCATCATGAGAGGCCTCAATCTCTTACCGCCTCCCATAAGGCTGTACATTGCAGCCTTAACGGTAATGTCTTCATTCTGGCGAGCGGTAAAACAACCCTCGAGTTCGGGAGTTATCCACTCGTTACATTCTTCTATTAGTCTTGCTATATCAGCCATTGTTGATCTCGTTTATCTGTGTCTGTGCTTCGGTAAGGAGTTTCTCGCAATATGCGGACAGGAGCTTGCCGATGCGGTAGAGTTTTATGGACTCATCCAGAGTCATATCCTTCTCTTCATCGTCTTTTGTGATCTTACCGCTCTCAAGGCACTTCACGACAGAAGAGAGATTCTCAAGAGCCTCTTCGTATGTAAGCTTACCTTCTTCGATCTTCTTCTCAATGTCCTTCATATCAGTTCTCCTTCCTGTCTACCTCTATTATTCTACCCTTTGCTGAGCCATCTTTGAAAACCAGCCTGACTTCCTGATCAGGTCTGACCTTATCCACGGAATCCAACGCGGTGCCGTCTGATGATTCCACATAAGAGTATCCGCGCTTCAAGACATTTTCCGGATTAACGGATTCAAGCCTTGCAGACAGATTCTCTGTCTCAAGCCTCAATCTGTCCAGTCTCTCGGGATATGCGTCAAGTTTTAATCTCTGCTCAAGTAGTTTTCTCTGTCTCTCGGCAAGTTCCGCAGAAGGGTTGTGCTTTTCGACAGTATCGGCCAGCCTTGCAAGGTAATCTTTTCTGTCATTTATAAAGCCGCCGGCAAATGCCCTGTGGCTTTTATAAGCTTCTATGGTGTTATGTCCGATCCTCATCTTGGACATCATTGCCTGCTCCATGGAAGAAGCAAAGTTGCCTATGATTGCCGTCTGCTCATCGTAATCAGGCACAACGGCATCGGCAGCCGCAGTAGGCGTCTTAACGGACACATCCGCAACATAATCAAGTATCGTCTCATAAGAAGAGTGACCGACGCCGCACACTACGGGTATCGTACATGCACTGACCCTTCTGGCAAGCGCTTCGTCGTTGAAACAGACAAAATCAGTATATTTATCGCCTCCGCCGCGGGTTATGACGATAACGTCAACATGTCTGGCGGGGTCGTCCCGGTGTGACTCAAAATAATCAAGTCCGGCAATAACCTGCGGAGGGCAGTTCTCACCCTGCATTCTCGCGTTGTATATGTGGATATCGTAATACGGCGTCCTGCATCTGATCTCGTCCAAAAAGTCCGTGCGTCCCTCCGTACCTGCTCCGGATGTGATAAGACCGATCCTGCGAGGCAGTTTTGGCAGGGCCTTTTTACGCGCATCATCGAAAAGGCCTTCTGCAGCAAGGCGTTCCTTCATCTGAAGGAATCTGAGAAGGAGTTCCCCTCTTCCGGTATTGCGCACCTCGGATACGACAGCCTGCAGGACACTGATTCCCGTGCTGTATTGAAGTGAAGCTTTGATGGTGACTTTATCGCCGTCTTTGGGACCTTCTTCATCAAAACCGGTGAAAGTGCAGTTACTCTCAGTGGCGTTGCAGGACAGTTTGAGGTATTTCCCCCCTCTTAATTCCTGCTGAAGAGTGAAATTAATGAATACGACCGTCGGCTTCCAGCGGTTGACCCTGTAGCCCGTGATCTCTCCCGTTACCTCAAAGTCGATAATGTCTTCATCGTCCTGAAATGTAACGTAGTTAAGGTGGTTTACAAGATCACTCAGCGAATCAAATACCAAAGCGAAGTCCTCCGTCAGAGGCTCTTCTCAAAACTGCTGAGAACGCCGTTGATGTATGACGAGGAATTGTCTGTACCGTATTTCTTTGCGAGCTTAACGGCCTCGTTGATTGAAACTCTTACCGGCACGTCGTCCATGAAGAGTATCTCGTATGCTGCGATCTCAAGAATGATCCTGTCGGCAACGGGGATCCTGTCGATCTTCCACTTGTTGAGGAAAGGGATTATCTTCTCGTCGATTTCCTGGCGCTTATTGATGACGCCGTAGACCATGTCAGTAAAGTAGACCGGGTCCTGCGTAACGTCGGGGTAGTCTTCTTTGAACATTTCGAGCTGTCCCGCAACGGGATCCGTGCGGAAGTATGCCTGGAAAAGGAACATCAATACATGTTCGCGTGTCTCTATTCTGCTCATCTGAACCTCCCGGGCGGCAGTATCCTGTCAAGGAACTTCTTGAACTTGCTCGTATCCGAGAACAGGAACGAACCTACGAAGAAACCCGCAGCTGTAAAGAGGATGATGAACAGTGTCTTGAAGAATCCGAAAATGCACAGGAGCAGTCCCGTGACAAAGAACAGGAAGGCAAATATGACACCTGCCTTGGTGTTCTGGAGTTTCTCGAAGATCTTAGACAGGAATCTCTCCATTATCTGTTCTCAACCTTTGCAGTAGTAGCTTCAACCTTGGTGACCTTGACCTGAACGTCCTGTACGATGATGCCCGTATAACGCTCGATATCCTTCTTTACCTTCTCCTGTGCCTTAGCCATGGAAGCGGGGATCTCGACGTTTGAATACAGAACGCAGGATATGACGACTCTGATCGCACCGTTCTTGGCGGGAGATACGCGGCATCTTGCGTTCTTGATGCCTACCTGAGCGGATTTCGCACTGTTCAGCGCGATGCTCTCGATGGCGTCTGCTCCGATATCGACGGAACCGATGTCGGTCTTTCTGAGTCTTGTCCTGTTAAGTCTGCCGTATGTAATAGCATTTGTAATTGAGATAATTGAAGTGATGAAAAGGAGCAGGAGAACTGCGAAATACACCCACTTGCTCACAGGTCCGGTAACGACCGATCTGAGAGGCTGCAAGATATCTGCGAAGATACCGTCATCAACGAGCGCATACAAAAGCACAACGGAAATAACCGCTATAACTACGGAATAGATGAACATCAGTACTCTGACAAATCCATTCATTCTTCCTGTTCTCCTTTCACATCCCCGGGATCTTCGATGTCGCTGACTCCGCAGACATATACGTCTACCGTATCAACATTGAGTCCCGTGAACTTCTCGACGTCGCCCTTGACCTTCTCCTGGATGAGCCACGCCACTTCGGGAATAATCTTGCCGTAACTGATAACGGGGTCGCATGTAATGGAAACGGTGTTGTCGTCATTCTCGTCGAAAACGACCCTTACACCTTTTCCTTCGTGTACTACCCCGGCCTTCTCCTTCAACGCCACGGCGAATGAAGGTACTAGCGATACAACCCCGTCTATCCTGAGCGCAGCCTCGGCGGCATACTGGGCTACAAAGCCCTGCGTCATCGAGCGGTCGCCCTTGATAGATTCGGAATTGAAGTTACTTTCCATGTCAAAAATCGATAGTCTTTAAGCAGTAAGACTTAAGCTCTCTCGAGATACTCTCCGGTCCTTGTATCAACTCTGATAGCCTCTCCCTGGTTAACGAAGAGAGGAACCTTAACGACAGCACCTGTCTCAAGTGTTGCGTACTTGGAAGCGTTGTTTGTCGTGTCGCCTCTTACGCCGGGCTCGCACTCTGTGATAACGAGCTCAACTGTGATGGGAAGCTCTACCTGGAAGATATCACCCTTGTAGGATACGACCTTGCATACCATCTCCTCCTTGAGGAACTTGATTGCATCGCCGATCTTGTCTCCTGCGATCGGGATCTGCTCATAAGATTCCTGATCCATGAAGTAGTAGAGGTCACCCTCTGCATAGATGTACTGCATGTCTCTTCTTGTGAGCTGAGCCTGCTCGAACTTCTCGTTAGGGTTGAAAGAACGCTCTACGACAGAACCTGTCTTAACGTTCTTATACTTTGTACGAACGAAAGCCGCGCCTTTACCGGGCTTAACGTGCTGGAATTCAACTACCTGATAGACCTGATTGTCCATCTCGAAACATAAACCGTTCTTAAAATCGCCTGCGCTGATCATTTTGTACTCCTTACAATTCTTAATTAAGTATAACCAAATAATTTTACTTGAAAGGTCATTTTGTTGCAACCCCTCAAAAATGTGCCATTGCGCGCACTATCTTCTCAAGGGGACGCTTAAGCATAACATACCATATTTCCTGCTTATGGAGCTTCTCCACCATAAAAGTTCTTACACCCGAGTTGTTGCCAGCGATGACATCCGTGAATATCTGATCTCCGACCATGACCGATTCATCCTTGGTGGAACCCATGACTTCGATGGCCTTGAGCACGCCTGAAGTGCCCGGCTTCTTGGCAAAAGTGACGCAGGGAATGTCCAGCATCTCGGCAATCTTGGCAGATCTCCCCGACTTGGCATTGGATACCAGGCAGCATCTTATGCCCTGTTCCTGGATCATCTTTATGCAGTTATAGCTGTATTCTTCAGGCTCTGTCGCGTGGTCTGGACCAAGAGTGTTATCAAAATCCAGAAGAGCCGTCCTGATACCTTCCTGAGCGAGTATGTCCCACGGCATCTCTGCGAGGGACTTATAGACTTTCTCGGGCTTCATAGCTCTAAATATGTTCAAGATACACTCTCCTGTTAATATTCACGGTGAATTTACTGTAATAATAATATAAAACCAATAACAAATTGCTTGTGATATTATATTAACGCTACAAGACAAGTCAAGGAGCACACATATATGAAAGTAACAAAATTCGGCGGTTCTTCACTCGCCAACGCATTCCAGATACAGAAAGTCTGCAACATCGTCCTCTCTGACAATGAGCGCAGGATCATGGTCGTCTCCGCACCGGGCAAGCGCACCAAGGACGATACAAAGGTAACAGACCTTCTCATCGCCGTCGCGAAAGCAAGGCTCGCAGGTAACGACTACTCAAAAGAGCTCTCTGCAGTCCTCGCAAGATACGAGGAGATCGCAGAAGAACTTAATGTCAAGGATGTTATGCCCGGCATCGAAGAGAAACTTAACAAGATCTGTGCTGCCGACTATACGGACGATGTCATGTATCTCGATTCCGTTAAGGCCATGGGCGAAGATTCGTGTGCAAAGCTCGTTGCTTTCTATCTCAACTCCACGGGACACAAGGCGAAATACTGCGATCCTGCAGAATGCGGTCTTTTCCTTGAGCACGACAAAGCAGGAAAGGCAGTAATCCTTCCCGAGACATACGAGAACCTGGCAAACGTCGCTGACGATGAAGATACGATAGCTGTCTTCCCCGGTTTCTTCGGTTATTCCAAGGAAGGCAACATCATCACGTTCTCAAGAGGCGGTTCCGACATCACGGGTTCAATCCTCGCTGCTGCAGTAAATGCAGAGGTCTATGAGAACTGGACTGACGTGGATAATGTTTTCGCGGTAAACCCGAACCTGGTAAAGAACCCGTTCCCCATTACCGAGATCACATACGACGAGATGAGAGAGCTTTCCTATGCAGGATTTACTGTCCTTCATGAGGAGGCCATCTACCCTGTTTTCGCGCGCGGCATCCCGCTCAACATCAAGAATACGAACAACCCTGCAGCAAAGGGCACCTGGATCGTATCGCACAGAAGCCACTACGATTCACTCGTTACAGGTATCGCAGGCGACAAGGGTTTCTGCACGGTTACCGTCGATAAGTACATGATGAATCATCAGGTCGGCTTCCTTGCAAAGCTCCTCGAGATCTTTGCTGACGAAGGCATCTCTATCGACCACATTCCTTCCGGTATCGACACGGTCACGATCGTTCTCCGCAAGAAGTATTTCACGCCCGAGAAGGAAGAGATCATCGTCGGACGCATCGAGAAGGAACTTGATGCGAAATGCAAAGTCGACCGCGACCTCGCTATCGTCATGATCGTCGGTGAAGCAATGGCAAATTCCGTAGGTATCATGGCAAGAGCCGCTTCTGCCCTGTCTTCCGCAGGTATCAACCTCCGCATCGTAAACCAGGGCGCATCCGAGATCTCCATGATGTTCGGTGTATCAGAGTCTTACTGCTCCTATGCCGTCAGAGTCCTGTATAAAGAGCTCTTCAGATATTGATGGAAAACCGGACCTTCAAGCCCGATTATTCGAAGATCAAACTTCGCACCATTCTTGCGATCGTAATTGATATTGTCCTGATAATCGTTGCTTTGGTTCTGACGATGCTGGCTGTTTATTCTGGTCTGACCGATCAGATCCCTGTCATCAACGATATCGCAAGTTTGGCGGAAGGCTGTCTTCTTGCCCATCTTATAATGTCCGTTGTTTTCACGGTCATCGCATTCAAGAATGCCATCAAATCGGTCACCATCGAAGACGACGGTATCTGCGTCAACGGCGTCAAATACAGCAACGAATTCGATCCCGATAATTTAAGAGGTTTGGGTATAAACATCACCGGCGGCATAGTCCAGCAGATCATCCCTGCAGCAGGTGTGTTTTTCATCTTCTTGTCTTCTAAAGGCAAGGATCGTCCCGTCAAAAAGAGAGTATGGACCGGCCCTGTCAGAGACAAGGATGCGATCAAGCTCAGGAAGGATTTCCAGGATTTCTTCAAGCCCTATTTTGATAAAGTCAACGACGAGCATTACGAGAAGGTCAAAGAGACTATTGTTTCCAAGCCGATGAAAGCAACCATTACCCCTGATAAATTCCACAGTGCCGTGGTTATGCTCTCGATACTGTTCGGTCTCGCCATATTCCTTATGATCTACGGTGCACTGTCGACCTTGGATTTTCTGTTTGCTGCAATCATTCTTTTGGTTGGCGCAGCCGTCATGGCTTTGATCCTTATAAGATTCATCATCAATCAGAATAAATGCACCAAAGAACTTTTGAACGAGTTGGAACTGTCTGATACTGCCGTTTCCGTTAACGGTGAGCTCTATTCCCTTACAGACAGCGAGATCGACTTGTACTATATCTCCAAGAAAGCTGAAGACATCGAGACAAGCCTTCGTCCCGTACCGCCCACGAAAGAGACACCCATGGGCATGTACGTCACACTCAAGGATTCCGAGAAGTCCTGCAGACATTGGATCGGCACTCAGTTGGACACAGAGTCGACCACTGTAGTCATTCTTCTGAAGTTCGCCAAGAGATTGCAGGAAGAAAGAGCTTGATTTCACACAAAACTTCTCGTAGTTAGAGTTTCGGTTAGTGTTTTTGAAAAACTCTAACTGAAACATGTTTTTTATCAAGTTATAGTTAGAGTTTCGACAAAACTCTAACCATTACTCTAACTATCGCCATAAAAACAGGGGCCTCGAAAGGCCCCAAAACTGTTTTTGCTGATTAAATAAGATTATTCGTTATCGTTGTTCTCAGGTACAGATGTATTTTCAGAAGATGAAGACGGAGTTGTTTCTGAAGGAGTTGTTTCTGTTGGAGTTGTTTCTGCAGATGTTGTCGTTGTGGACTCTGTAGCTGCAGTAGTCGTTGTAGCTTCAGTAGGCTGGTCCTCTTCCGGCGGTTCTGTCTCCTGAGTTGTCTCAGAAGTCGTTGTTGTAGCGGAAGTGTTCTGTGCAGGATCAGCTGTTGTGGTTGTAGCCTCTGTTGCTGCAGTTGTTGTTGTCTCTTCCGGTACAGGTGTCGGATCTTCGAGCATTTCGGAAGATGTCTCGTCGTACAGAGTAGGATCCTCTGTCGTGAGGGCTGCAGACATGATGTAGCCTTCCTTGCCGTCGCCTGTTACGACCTTCTTGAATGTCTCGTTTGTCTCTTCGGAAAGAGTTACGACATCGCCTCTGTTGAGGTAGCCGATAATCGTGGAGTTCGTATCACCCTGTGAATATACGGGAGTGTTGTCGTTGATGACATAGAGTACTGAACCGATCGTGATCGTCTGAGTGGTCTCTTCAGAATCAAAATCGATGAGGTTCTTCATGTTGAATACGAGGAACATGATGCCGAAGCCTAAGACAACGCATCCGAGGAAGATAACTGCCGGAATTACGACAGACATGATCCTCTCCTTCTTCTCGTTTACGGAAGGCACGAAATCATCATCGTCTCCGCCCTTACCGGGAACGAAACTAATGGTATTGTCTGCCTCGCCATCGTCAGCAGCTGCACCTGCAGCACCGCCGAAAGAAGTATATGCATCATCGGGAGCCTTCTGCTTCTGGTTTGCAACTCTGGCATCAGAGTTGAGGTTGCTGCCGATAACTGCATCACCGGGAAGCAGGAATGTGGACTCGACCTTGAGGTCAACGAAAGTAAGACCTGACTTGATGCCGTAGCTTACTGCGGAAGCGATCATCTCTTTAGCCTTGTTCTCTGTGGATACGGGCTTTGCGATGATCTGGTTGCGCATCTGGGGCGGCATCTGTCTGGAGATACCTAGACCCATGAGGAAGAGCTCGTCTCCGTCCTTAAGCTTGAGGTGGATCTTTCTGTCAGCCTGAACCTGGCCGTCCTGAGGCATCTTGCCCAGGTACTGAGTGAGGTTCATGTTCTCGGGATGTGTCTTCTCCTGATCTGCCGTGATGGAGCCGAGTTGAACATATCTGTGAGCAACTGTCTGCTCTTCCGTGAGGAGCATGATGCGCTGGTCTCTGAAAAGGACAGCCTTTGTGACACCTACGTGGATAACGCGGAGGATGTCGCCTTCGATGACGAGCATCGTCATGGAAGTCTTGAGCTGCTGGCCCTTGTTTGCAGCGAAGTTGCATACTCTTACGTTAAGAGTGTTGATTACCTGGTTGGAGAAACCTTCGAAATCGAGTACAGGCTGGTTCGAAGCAGCTGCCACGATCTTCTCGAGTTCTGCGTTGAGATCGAGGTTAAGAGCTGCAGCGAGATTGTCAGGACCGATTGTCGAGAAGATTGCACAGATCTGGATCGGAGATGTCGATCGGGCTGTTCTGAGGAATTCGTTCGGAAAGTCCTCGAGCTTTCTGGACAGTGTCAGGAAGAATACGTTCTCCTGCGGTTGGTTCTGGACCTGATTGGTCTCAGCTATACATGTTGCTACTGTTTTACTCATATCTTATTCATCTCCATAAATAAAATCATATAGTAATTGTTTCTGCGTTGCAAAGTCAATTATCATCATCCAGGGATTGTTCTGGACAGTATAGAGTCCGTCCGCAGGAACCCTGTATTCCTGTATATTATCAAGACCCGCAAGTGCGTTGGTCGCAACGCGCATAAGGTCAAGTGATACCATGTTCGTCTCGAACACGCCTGCCGAATCGTTAAGGAGCATGAGCTGCGAAATGTAGTTCATATCCTTTACTTTCAGCATCATCGCCATCGCGATGGTCCTCTGACGGGAAGTCCTGACAAAGTCGGAATCGAGATATCTTATTCTCGCCCACCCTGTCGCCTGGGTTCCGTCAAGGGTCTGAAGTCCGCTGGTGTTCAGCAGCGGGGAATCAGTTCCGTTAAGCGCGTTGATCTCCTGGATATAGGGATTCGCGTACTTAACTTCTTCCGGCGCGACGTCTATGTCAACACCGCCTACAAGGTCTATGAGCTCTGCCGAACTTCCGAAATCCAGCATTACGAACCTCTGTATGTCGAGACCGAAATTCCTGTTGATCGTGTTGATCATCAGTCCGACCCCGCCGTAGGCATATGCCGCGTTGAGCTTGTCGAGTTTCGTGGACGCCGTCTCGTCCGTATCCCCTATGTAGACGCCAGTGTCTCGCATAAGCGATATGAGCTTGACAGTGCCTGCTTTCTTGTTGATGGAGACGATGATCATCGCGTCAGTCCTGCATTTGTAATCGTCGGTTCCCCTGGAATCGACACCAAACACAAGGATGTTCTCAATATCAGGATCGATCTGCTCGACCTTAATTATCGGATGTGCCGGATCATAGTAAAGCCTGGTGTGGCCGCCTTCTGACCACGGCGAAGTAACATCTCCACCTGTTGTACTTCCGTCCGCACTAAGGACCATCGTCTCGTATTCCTCTTCGGTTACGATGGGCACACCAACGTAAGTCCCCCCGAAAATCCATACGAAATACAGAGCAGCCCCCACAAGGAGCCCAAGGATGCCGAGAAGTACCCTGGCAAAGTATTTCATAGCTTTAGACTTCTTCTTCGTCCGGGAAGAAGAAGCAAGGCTCTTATTACTCATTAATAAACTCCATATTAAGGACCTTAATGCACACCGTATTATATCATCAAATTGTAATTTTCCAACACATAGTAAAAAAATAAAGAATGTTATACTCGAATTAGCATATAAGTGAGGTGAAACATATGAAAAAACGCAAAATCCTGATTCCTTTGCTCGTTTTCTCACTCCTCGTGCCTTTCGCAGGCTGTAAGAAAGAGGAAGAACCCGAGCCCACCATGATGACCACTACCACGGTCATGGAATCCGAGCCTTCAGAGACCACAACTACTGAGGCTACGACTACTACAGAGACAGAGCCCGTGCTCTACGATCCCAACATCGACTTCGCCCTTAACCCGATGACCGGTGTTCAGGACATGGATCCGGCTAACGAAGGCAACAAGCCTATCACTATCGTTGTAAACAACGTCTATGCCGCTATGCCCCAGAGAGGCGTATCCCAGGCAGATGCTATTTTCGAGTACGAGACAGAGGGCGGTATCTCCCGTCTGCTCTGCGTTTTCGCTGACGTTAACACGATCCCCGAGATCGGTTCCCTCAGAAGCGCACGTGTCGTAACTGCAAACCTTTCCGCAGGCATCAATGCGATCTTCGTACATTTCGGACGCGAGGCAAGAGTCGTATCCTACTTCTCCAGCAACGACATCGTACATATCGACGGTAACTACCTCTGCGCAGGCAAGTACAATTCTTCCGACTACGAAGACGGCTATGTAGACCTCCCCGGCAACACATTCTTCTGGAGAGACAAGACATGGTCAAGCGAAAGAGCAATCGAGCACACCGCAGTTTCTGACGGTATCCACATCAAGGAAGCTCTCGAGTACAAGGGCATCGACCTTGCAGACGAAGACGGCGTCGTAAACATGCTCTTCAACTTTGCACCCGACAACTCCAAGGATATCCTGAATGCTACAGAGACATGCTCCAGCATCAACGTATACTTCTCTGCATCCAATGACGACGCATACTTCGAGTACAACCCGGGCGACAACCTCTACTACAAGAGCCAGTACGGCAGCCCGCAGATCGACGAGAACAACGGTGAGCAGATCGCTGTTCGAAACGTTTTCGTACTCTACGTAAGAGTTGCACTTGCAGACGACGGTTACCGCACAGACTACTTCTTCGAAGAAGGCGGCAGCGGCTACTACATCTGCGACGGTAAGATCATCAACGTCACTTGGACAAAGGACGGCGTACACGATCCCATCAAGGTCTTCAACGAAGACGGCGAGGAAGTCGAAGTCAACCGCGGCAAGTCCTACATCTGCCTGGTAAGATCTTCCAACGCAGATAAGACAGAGATCAATCCTTGATCGGTCGTACAATTTGAATCAACAGAGGCGTTCCTGTGCGGAGCGCCTCTTCTTTTGCGTGTTGTTGATATGCCAGTGAGTAAAAAATGAGTAAAAGGGTGCAAATCACTCACTTTTTACTCATTTTCCTCCATTTGTGAGTAAATAATGAGTAAAACCATCGAATTACTCATTTTTTACTCATTCGGACATGCAGGTCAAAACAATAAACCCCTGAAGCGCAAACTCCAGGGGTTCAGGATCAAGTTTTAACAGTTCTTAAGCCATCTCTGCCGCGAACACATAGATCAGCGGAGAGTTCCAGTAAACTGCGACCTCGTTAGTCGAGTAGCTCTGCGAACTGTCGATATAGCACATGGAAGGAGCCGCATCTGCAAGGACCATCTCTGCATACGGATCTTCAAGATTGCTGTTCGCACCGCCTGCGAGCATGCCGGGCAGTACCTCGCCTGTCGCCTGCGCAGGTCTGTGGTGGATATCAGTCGGATTGAACGTGCCGTATCCGGTCACGAAACAATAACCGAGAGCATTCGCACCGAGCAGGTAGTCGAGTTGTCTTGTAGCTGCCGCCTTGTATTTCGCGGAAGCATCGCCTTCAGTGACATTTGCTGCCATGTAGAGGATCTCGCCGTTGACTGCAACGGAAAGGTTCGAACCCCAAGGATACTCTGTACCGAGGCTCTGATAGTAACAGTCTTTCTCTGCTGCTGCGATGATACTGTCAGCTTCTGCGAGAAGCCTGGACTTAGCGGTCTCTGCAAGGTCAGTCTTGGACTTTGCAAGATCGTACTCTGCGTACAGACCCATTCCCTGCCATCCGAGCCACTCAGCCGGATCGCCGTTCCATGCAGTCTGGATAAAGTCTGCATAACCTGCGGCATCACCTGCATCCGCGCCGCTTACGCCTGCCTGGCAGGCAAGATAGAGTTCAGCTGCTGCCCAGAGTTTCTCGTCGAGCATGTTTGTATCGGGATACTCACCTGTCTCCATGCCCTGAGGATTTGTAAAGCCTGTTGTATCGTCGATGTCTGCAATGTAGCCCCACGCCTTAACTGCTGCTGCATAGCATGTTGCGGAGAAGTCAGCATCGATGTCCTTGTAGATGACAGATGCTTTCGCCATGACTGCTGCGAAGTCTCCTGTTGCTGCCGTGGAGATGGGAGAGATAACGAGTTCGTCAGTCTCCTCTTCAGGCATAACCATGCCCGGGAATACCATGCAGGTTACCTTGTGATATACGCCGCCGGAAGTCTCGTCCTGCATCTTGAGCATCCACTCAAGCTCGAACCTTGCCTCGTCCAGGAGGTCAGGGATGCCGTTGCCGCTTTCGGGGATGCCGAAATCATCTGCGGTCGCATTGCAGTCTTCGTATGCTGCGAAAAGGTCAGCGATAGTTTTCGCGCCGGATACGACGTATCTGCCGTAGTCGCCTGCATCGTGCCAGCCGCCGGAGACATCCTTGTACTCGTTTGTGCCGTAAATGACTGCCTCTGTATCGTGGCAAACGCCGTGAGCGTAAACGCCTGCGATCGCGGGATCCGTCTCGACGCCGCAGCGCTGATCGTAAAGCATGAGGACAGTGTCCTTGTATATGTCGTTGTAGACATCAGCACCGATCTTGAATGTGTAAGAAGAACCTGCGTTCGTGTAGATGTAGTAAGTGCCTGCCTCCTTGATCTCGGAGAAATCTCCCTTGGCAACATTCATCTCGCTTGCGGGATCGTATGTGGCACCGCCGAGCTTGCCCTGGTACACGATAAGACCTGTGTCATTATTGACTACATAGAAATCTTCCTGGTCTGCATCCGTCTTCACGAAAACAGTCTTCGTGTCCTCGGGGAGGTATCCGACCTGGTTGATGTTGACGTTCAGATAAGAAGGGATCATTGCGACTGTCTGAGCGTTCTCGGCATTCTTGATGACGAGCTTGATGTTGTCGATGTAGACGTTGTGCTTGCCCGGATCATCTGTCATGTCGTCCATCTTGCCCATGTTGAAGCAAAGTCTGGGCGCGGGATCCGAAGTCTCGTTCATCGTAAAGTCTACGGAGAAGTTCAGGACATCGGGACCTACCTCGATGTATTCGCCCTGATATGCGTGATAGTCGCCGCCGTTGAGCTGAAGACGGTATTCGACCTGTCTTGTGATATCTGAAGAGATATCAAAGCTCAGTGTGTACTCGCAACCCTCAGCGAGTTCGAAACCGTCCCAGTAAGCCTGGTTCGCATAATCTTTATTGCCGCATTTGCTGATGGCGCAGACGAGCTGTCCGTCTTCAGCCTTCAGGTCTAAAGTACCGCCGTCGGTATAGACCATGAAGCCGTCTACATCGTTATCGTCGAAATTGATATCGATGATAGCCTCATCAGCGCTAAGACCCGTATCTTCCCCGCTTGTTACTGCCGGGGCGTTGTCTTCGAGTGTAGCGGCCGGTTTTTCTGCCTGCTTGCCTACCATGGGACCGTTGAATCCTTCGGTCTTAAAGAGGGCACAGCCGTTCATTACAATAGCGGTCGCGAGCGAAAGTGCGATCGCGGATATTGCGTGTGACTTCTTCATAAGAACACTCCTTGGGTTTAATGTTTTTAATATAAGCATTAAACCTGCAATAATCAATCAACTATGCAAAGTCATGACTGAAAAATAACATAAAACAAAAACCGTCCGCAGGACGAACCCACGGACGGTATGGTTTTTAGGTTTGACTTATCTTATCAGATGCAGCCCTGAGCGATCATTGCAGAAGAAACCTTCAGGAGGCCTGCAATGTTAGCGCCGACAACGTAGTTGTTCTCGCAGCCGACTTCTGCAGCTGTAGCATCAACTGTGTGGAAGATGTTCTCCATGA
>JAEEGL013383855.1_pt1 | contig 22362 bp, 19 predicted proteins | sample 9134231 | NCBI WGS metagenome assembly JAEEGL01 (sample SAMN16246548, study PRJNA631951) | gut metagenome | biome: gut microbiome; feature: rumen; material: fiber-attached | host: Bos | place: Iran: Karaj | collected 2018-10
CTTCAAAATTTCCCCGAAGGGATTTTTTAGAAAACACTATAGGCCAATGTGATGCTTTTCATTAGGGCATTATACGCGATGAAAACTTGTCCATTGTTTTAGCTCCTTTTTTCAAACAAGTCATTAAAGCAGCAAAATGAAATCCGTTAGTGCCCTAGTTAAAAGTATCACAAAAGTCTTAATAAGTGGAGGAAAAATGATGAAAAAGGGAGACAAGAAAAGTAATAGTGAAGAAAAACTCATGCCAAGTAGAACCTTGGATGAGAGTGAAATGCGATGTGTAGCAGATGCGACACGTTTGGCCGAACAAAAACTAGCTGATGGCACAGCATCTAATCAAATAATAATGCATTATCTAAAATTAGGTAGTGAGAAATCTAGATTAGAAGTTGAAAAGATCAAATACGAGACTGAGTTAGTTAGAGCCAAAACAGAACAAGTAAAATCACAACAGAGAACAGAAGAGATGTTTGCTGATGCCATGAAGATGTTAAAAGTTTATTCTGGTGAAGAAGATGGCGGTAATATATAAAACATATTCTGAACTAATAACCTTGCCAACATACAAACAACGTTTAGAGTATTTATTACTTTATGGAAAAGTTGGCGACATGACTTTTGGCAGTAGCAGATATTTAAATCAAACTCTTTACAAGTCTGATGAATGGAAAGAATTTAGAGAAGAAATAATAATACGAGATTTTGGATGTGATCTTGGTATACGAGGAAGAAAGATATTTGAGTATGCAACAGTTCATCACATAAATCCAATAACAATAGACGATGTTATTAATCGTAATCCATGTGTGTTTGATAAAGACAATGTTATATTAGTGTCAGACAAAACACATAAGATTATTCATTACGCTTTTTCATTAGATGGAATAGAAGAAGATGATATTGTTGTGAGAAAACCAAATGATACCAGATTATGGTAAAGGAGGAATTATGTCTAAAAGAAATAATAAACCTACAAAGAATGTTAAAGAGACAAATGACAAATTGCAAGGATTGAATTCTGAAGTTAGTACTGTCGATGAGTTGTTGTCAGAAGATATTCCTGAGGAAGTAACTGAAGAGGTTGTTGAAACTGAAGAAGTAGGTCCAGAAGATATTTCTGAGGAAACAGAAGAAGAGACAGTTGAAGAGACTGAAGAGACTGAAGAGACTGAAGAAGTTGAAGAGACAAAAATTAAAAACTATAAAGCAAAAGTTACAGCAAACGCTTTAAGATTAAGAGATGCCCCATCGACAGATGCTGTTGTTATGCAGGTATTTCCAGAAGGAACAGAAGTTACAATATTAACAGAAAACGACAAAGACAATTTAGGTGAATGGGAATTTGTATCAGTTTCTATGCTTGATGGTGGAATTAAGATGGAAGGATACATGATGACAAAGTTCTTGGAGGTATTGTAAAATGCAAAACACAATTCTGTATGATGTCAAAACTAGCATAGGTATCCATCCCGATGCCGATGATGACGAGACATTTGACAATAGCATATTGATGTGTATAAACTCCGCAATTGCAGAACTTGCAGAATTGGGTGTTGGAGAACAAGGTTCATTTGAAGCTAGCAAAACTAGTACATGGTCTGAGTATTTAGGAGAAAAACAATCTTACTTATTGTCTTTAGTTAAATCGTATGTAAACGTTTATACTAAAAACATGTTCGATCCACCTGAAACTGGTCCGTTAGACGCAGCACAAAATGAACACAGAAAACGTTTGGAGTTTAGGATACAGACAACAATAGAACAACATGAATAATAAGGAGGCTTTGGTAATGAGTGAAACAAATGAATTATATCACCATGGTCGACTTGGTATGAAGTGGGGAAAACGTAATGGTCCACCTTACCCATTAGACTACAGCAAGCTTTCTTATGCTGAACGAGAAGCCGCTAAAGGCAAAGCAGTTGCAACTGGAAATATTCAAGAAGCTGCTAAGAACATAGATTACTTCGACAACAACGAACTTAGTAAAGTTAAGGAACGATTTAATCTAAACCAGCAGATAAAGAGTCTCAACGCATCAACAATTAAAACGGGTAAACAAAAAGTCGATTCTATTATAGATTGGGCTAACCGTTTTGGTCGAGGTGCTGAAGCTGCAATGAATATTTACAACAAAGCTGCTAAGTTTAACAACGCATTTGCATCTGGCGATGATAAACTGATGCCGGTTATAGGTGAAGCTAAACCTAGGAAAAACAAAGCCGATGGTAAAAGCAAAGCAGAATTGCTAAAAATGATGAGAAACACAAACATGTCAACCAAAGATTACGAAGACATTAAAAATCGTATAAATATGATCAATGAAACAGAGAATGCTTTTCGTGAAGGAAAGAAAATGACGGCTGATGATTTGATAAAGATTTACGATGATCCTATGTCATATGCAAAACTTTCAGAGACAGAAAGAAGAGCTGCGACTAATATGGTTAAAGACATGAATCTTATCTATAATTCTGCAGCGCTTAAAAACGAGTCAGCTAAACAAAAACAAAAAGCAATGGAAGAAGAGTATCGTAAAGCTAAGGAAGAAGAAGATGAGATACGAAAGCTAGATAAAAAGCATAATACTGTTTATCACAGCGAAGAGTTTCAAGAAAGATTAAATAATGAATTGACACATTATGCTAAAGGTTCTACTAAAAGCGGAGCCAAGTATATTTCAAGATCATTAAAAAATGGTAGATGGGTATATAAATACCCTGACAAGAAGAACAAAACAAAATCTCCTATCGTAACATATTCTGAGGTTGAGTTATCTGAACCAAATCAGTCAATTGATCACAAACCAAGTGTGATAAGTACTATGAAACCTGGAGCGCCGGCTAATAAAAGATATGGAAGACCATATACAACTAGTGAAAAAGCTAGAAACTTTCTTAACCAGTCAATCAGCACAATTAAGAGTACTGTGAGCGCGGTTGCTAAGTATTTATCTTATAACGTTACAAAACTTTTAAATAGTTTGAAACACGAGGATGTTAATATGGGAGATTACATTATTACAAATGATGGACAGTTACTTTCAGAAGACGAATTAATGCATTTTGGTGTTCTCGGTATGAAATGGGGAGTCCGTCGTTATCAGAATCCTGATGGATCTTTAACCGAAGCCGGATATAAAAGATACGGAAGGAAAAATCTAGATGCGTCTATGAGAACAGACATCAGGCAAAAGAAACGTGACGATGCTAGAAGAACTGCTACAGCCACTAGTGTTGCGGCATTAGCTGGAGGAGCTATCGCTATCGGAACTGGTAATCCAGTTTTAGGTTCAATGGTTCTATCTGGAACTGCAACTGCATTAATTAATGCTGGCAAAAACAAAGTTACAACTAGTATGTTGAAACGTAAGTATGCTGATATTGTTGCTGAAAGAAAACGTCTAGAAGATCAAAATAAGAAGTAAATATTATTTAAAAAAGGAGAAAACTGATGGCGCTTTCTAATACAGCTACGCCTATCTATTATGGCAAGTTTAGGGACGCTGTTAGAAGAGGCGAAATCCCTGTATGTAGAGAAGTCTCCATGGAGATGAATCGCATAGACGAATTGATAGCTAATCCTGATTATTACTATGATGATAAAGCTGTAGAAGGTTGGATAAAATTTTGTGAAACAGAGTTAACTCTAACCGATGGACGTCCGTTGAAGATGTTGGACAGCTTTAAATTATGGGGAGAAGAATTATTTGGATGGTATTATTTCGATGAGCAAGAAGTATGGGACCCAAACGCTAGAGGCGGAGGAAGAGGCGGATATCTCATAAAGAGATTTAAAAAACGTCTTATAAGAAAACAGTATTTGATAGTAGCCAGAGGTGCTGCTAAATCACAATACGAAGCTTATATTCATGCATTCTTCTTAAATGTTGATAAAACAACAACTCATCAAGTTCATACAGCGCCTACAATGATACAGGCTGATGAAGTTCTATCACCAATACGAACTGCTATAACTCAATCTAGAGGACCTTATTTCAAATTATTGACACTTGGTTCAGTAATGAACACATCTGGTTCACAAGCCAACAAAGCTATGCTAGCTTCAACAAAGAAAGGTATCCAAAACTTTGCAAATGGCTCATGGCTTGAAGTAAGACCTATGACAATCGACAAATTACAGGGATTGAACTCTAAAGTTAATACTGTCGATGAGTGGTTATCAGGAGATATAAAGGAAGACGTAATTGGTGCACTAGAACAGGGTGCTGGTAAGAACGAGAATGACGATTACATAATCGTAGCTGTTAGTTCAGAAGGAACCGTTCGAAACGGTCCTGGTGATTCTATTAAAATGGAGCTTATGTCCATCTTAAAGGGAGAATATTACAATCCACATGTTTCTATTTGGTGGTACAAATTAGATGATGTTTCTGAAGTTGCATATCCTGAATTATGGATAAAAGCAAATCCCAACATTAAAGCACTTAATAAATACGAAGTGTATCAAATGGATGTTGAAAGAGCGGAACACGCTCCATCTACAAGAAACGATATACTAGCAAAACGTTTCGGAATACCTATGGAAGGTTATACATACTTCTTCACGTATGAAGAAACAATGTTGCATCGTAAACGAAGCTACAAAGGAATGCTTTGTGCGTTAGGTGCCGATCTGTCACAAGGAGATGACTTCTGTGCATTCACGTTTTTATTCCCGCTTCAAAATGGGAAGTTTGGAGTTAAAACAAGATGCTACATTTCAGAAAGAACACTTGGTAAATTACCGCCAGCATTAAGAGTAATGTATCAGAAATTCATAGACGAGGGTTCGTTAGTTATCATGAATGGAACAGTTCTTGACATGATGGACGTTTATGACGAACTTGAACAATTTATAGAATCTATGGATTATGACGTATGCTGTTTTGGATACGATCCATATAATGCTAAAGGATTTGTGGAAAGATGGGCAAAAGAAAATGGACCATTTGGTGTCGAAAAGGTTATACAAGGTGCTAAAACCGAATCAGTACCATTAGGTGAACTTAAAAAGATGTCTGAAGATAGAATACTACTATTCGACGAAGAATTAATGAAGTTTGCTATGGGAAACTGTATAGTTTTGGAAGATACAAATGGTAATAGAAAACTCTACAAGAAGCGATATGAGGAAAAGATTGATCCAGTTGCTGCTATGATGGATGCCTACGTCGCTTATAAAATTAACCAAGAGGTATTTGAATAAATTCACGATTGGAGAAGAATACCAATGAATTTTAGAGAAAGAATAACGAGAGGTTGGAATGCTTTTTTAAATAAAGACCCAACAACGTATTACAATTCTTACGGAAGTTCCAGTTCATACAACCGAGGGACTGCTAGATTTGTAAATGCTAGTGATCAATCCATGGTTGATGCTATATTAAACCGTATAGCTATGGACGCAGCTTCTATAGACATCGTGCATTGTAGATTAGACGATAATGGGCGTTTCAAAGAGATTATAGATGGACCATTAAATGAATGTTTAACGATTGAAGCCAATCTTGACCAGACAGCAAGAGAATTTAGACAAGATTTTGTATTAAGATTGTTAAACGATGGCGTTCAAGCTATAGTTCCGATAGAAACTGATGATTTCGATGACCCAAACATAATCGAGAATTATGCTAAATCGATACCAGTGTCTAATATGCGATGCGGAAGAATCAAACAATGGAAACCAGAACAAGTATGTGTCGATGTATACAACGAATGGACTGGCGAACATGAAGATCTGTGGTTTAAGAAACGAGCAACGTCGATAGTTACAAACCCGTTTTACGATGTAATGAACAGACCAAACTCGGCTGTAACCAGATTGAAAAACAAACTTAGATTATCTGACATTATAGATGAAGAATCGACTTCTAATAAATTCAATCTTATTATACAGATGCCTTATTCTATCAAGACCGATGGTAAACGAGCGTCTGCTGAAAAGAGAATTAAAGATCTAGAAGAACAATTGGCAGATAACAAGTATGGTATAGGTTACATTGATGCCACAGAGCATATAACTCAATTAAATAGATCTCTAGACAATCACATACTAGAGTCAATAGAGTATTATCAAAATTTAGTGTATTCACAGTTTGGTATTACTCCTGAAATCATGAATGGTACAGCGGATGATAATGTTATGAACAATTATTATTCGAGAACCATAGAGCCTATTCTCGCTGCTATATGTGACGAGATGAAGCGAAAGTTTTTATCAAAGACCGCTCGCTCTCAGAAGCAATCTATAGAATACTTCAGGGACCCTTGGAAGTTAGTTCCAATTTCACAGTTACCAGAAATCGTAGATAAATTCACACGAAATGAGGTAATGACGACAAATGAAGTAAGACAAGTAATTGGTATGAAGCCGAGCGAAGACCCAAGAGCTGACGAATTGAGAAATAAGAATCTATCTGAAGCTAAGGGCGAACAACACATTGACGTTGAGGGCAATGACATTACAAAAGGCTATATAGACGGCACAAATAACCCTCAAGAAAATACTAAGTAAGGAGGATGCTTCAAAATGGGAAGAAAGTGCGATTTTAGTGGCTTAGCTACTAGATACAACACTCGTTGCACTGATGGACGAATCATTCGTTCTGGCGCTTTTGACGACATGGATGGTAAAGAAATTGCCATTGTATGGAATCATAATCATAGCGACCCATCGGCTGTAGTAGGCAAGGGTATTCTGCATTCAGTTGAAGAGGGATGTAGAGTAGATGGATGGTTTAGTGATAGTGCTAAAGCAAGAGATGCTAAAGCAAATATGGCTGCTGGAGTACCAATGACATTGTCCATTCATGCAACAAATTTACAGCAACGCGGAACAGAGGTTTTACATGGAGTTATTCGTGAAGTTTCTTTAGTTCTTGCCGGTGCTAATCCTGGAGCAGTTATTGATCACGTGGCATTAACACATGGTTTTAATGACTACTTTACAGAAGAGGAAGCATTAATCAATTGGGAAGAGCCAGTAGAGTTAATGCATTCTGATGAAGATGAATCAACTGAAGAGACTGAAGAAGTTGAAGAGAAGGTTGAAGAGACTGAAACAGAAGATCCAGTCGAAGAGGCTGAAGAGGAAGTTAAAGAGACTGAATCAGAAGAGAAGGCTGAAGAGACTGAAAACTTATCACATTCTGATGAAGATGAAACTGTTGAAGATGTAATTCACGGTATGTCTGAAGTTAAACAGGCTGCATTTTATCAGATTATGAATGGAGCTTCTAATGGTGATTTAACCGAAGAGGATTTAAAGAATTATTCAGAAGAAGAAGATTCTTCAGGAAAAGAGACTATCGGTAGTGTATTCCATACATTCACTGATAAAGAAAAGAATGTTACATTCGCGCTTATGGCAACAATGGCAATGGAAAAAGAAAGTTCACAAGGAGGAAAAGAAATGGCACACACAAATGTATTTGACGCTGCAGAAAGACGTCAGTCAAACGTTATTAGCCACGCTGATCAGGAGGCTGTTCTTGAAAGAGCAAAAGATTCAAGCTGTGGTTCATTCAAGAAGGCTCTTAATGAGTATATGATTGAGCACGATTTCTCTGAGGATGAGTTATCTCATGGCTTCTCTAATGAGACTATGGAGTACTTATTCCCAGACTATAAGGATGTAAATGGAGATGGCGAGCCTTGGACACTTACACGCGACATGGGTTGGGTTGATAAGTTCCTTAACGCTACTCACAAGACACCTTTCTCTAAAGTTAAGATGCGTTTCTTAGACGCTACTAACGACGGCATCAAGGCTAAGGGTTACAGAAAGGGAGATGAGAAGGATGAGATCGGTGATGTTAGTGTATATCACAGAGAGACAAATCCTCAGACAGTTTATGTTAAGGATTCTATCGATAGAGATGATATCGTTGATTTCACAGATTTCTCTGTTGTAGCTTACTATGATAAGATTATGACAATGGCCCTTAAGGAGACATTAGCAATCGCTATGATGTTTGGTGATGGTAGACCATCAACAGATAAGGCTTATATTAAGCCAGATTGCATTCGTCCTATCTGGGGTGATGATGATAAGTTCACAATCTATCGCGACATCGATCTTGATGCTACACGTTCAAGACTTCAGGGTTCAAACACAGGTGCTTACTTCGGTGAGAACTTCATTTGGGCTGAGTCATTTGTAGAGCAGCTTCTCTATGCACGTGAGAAGTACAAGGGTTCTGGCACAATCACAGCTTACATGGCACCACACACAGTTAACGTAATGCTTCTCGCTAGAGATATGAACGGTAGAAGAATCTACGGTACAGTTAGCGAGCTCAAGGCAGCTCTTAACGTTAAGGACATTGTTACTGTTGAGCAGATGGAGAACCTTACAAGAGAGGTTAGAGTTGAAGAGGGAGGTTCTGAGGTTACAAAGACAAAGAAGCTTCTTGCACTCTTCCTTGATGAGAAGGATTACAATGTTGGTACAAACAAGGGTGGCGAGATCACAAGCTTTAAGGACTTCGATATTGACTTCAATAAAGAGAAGTATCTTAAGGAAACACGTTGCTCTGCTGCTAACGTAAAGCCATTCTCAGTTATCGCTATGGAAGAGGATGTTACAGAGTCAAATAACGCTCAGGGCTAATATCAAAATGAGAAGGGGTTTCTGGTCTTAATGGCCGGAAGCCTCTTTTAATTGAAGGAGATCATTATGGGTAAAAAATATTCAGGAGTTATCGGTTTTGCTATTCGTAATGAAGAAAGTGATTTCGATGTGTATGACGATGTGATTGTGGAGAGACCTTATACAGGCACCATATTAGATGACATAACACGATATAACACTGGTGATACATTATCTGGCGATGTGACCGTAACTAATCAATTTTCCATAGTTGGTGATACATTCCTTTTTAAAAATTTTAGCAAAATGCGTTATATTTCCTGGAAGGGAGATAATTGGATTATTGCATCTAGAACAGAAAAGTATCCACGAGTTAAAATTACATTAGGAGGATTGTATAATGGACCGACGCCAGAAATTGAGCAGAGCTCTTAAAGAAGTAACTGGATTAAGTAAAGTATACTATGCTCCAGAAACTAATACGAATATGGAATATCCTTGTATAAGGTATGAATTGACGGATAGAACATTCGAAAATGCAAATAATAAGAAGTATATAGGTAACACCGTGTATACAGTAATTTATATTTCTAGAAAACCGGATACAAATTCTGTAATTTGTGATGCAATAGAATCATTAGATTACACACAGTTCGAACGTTGTTACGTGGCGAACGGATTATATCATTATGTTTACACAATAACAATATAAGGAGGAAAAAAGTATGTCTAGATTAATTTGGGGACAGACAGGACATAAGCGTTTCTTTACTGGTGTAGAGAAGGTCGCTCTTTTTGTTCAGAATTCAACAGGCTATGATGCTGGTGTTGCTTGGGATGGTGTTACAGCAGTAAATGAGACACCAGCAGGTGGAGAAGCAACAAAGATTTATGCTGATGACACACATTATCTTACAATGTACTCACTTGAGACACTCGGTGGTACAATTGAGGCTTATCAGTATCCTGAAGAGTTTAAGGCTTGCAACGGTGAGAAAGAGCTCACTACAGGTGTAGTTATCGGTCAGCAGACACGTAAGGGATTTGGTCTTGCATTTGAGTCTCTTATTGGTAACGATACAGAGTCTATCGATCATGGTAAGGAGTTACATCTTCTCTATGGATGTAAGGCATCACCAACAGAGATTGGTCACTCTACAGTAAACGAGTCACCAGAGGCATCCACAATGTCATGGTCATTCACAACAGATCCAATTTCTGCTGGAGAAGGCAACAAGCCAACATCAAGAGTAGTAATTGACTCAACAAAGGTTTCTGCTGATGCATGGACAGCTATCGAGAATGCTGTTTATGGTTCTGAGAGTACAGAGTCAGGTCTTCCAACACCAGAGCAGGTAGTTGGTATTATCACAGCTGCTACTAACACAACACCAGGTGGAAACACAGAAGGTGGTAACACAGAAGGTTAATAAATGTTTCTGAGGGGCTCTTAATTGAGCCTCTCTAATTTTTGTTGAAAAAAGGAGAAAAATATTATGTTTAAGAAAACAATGACTTATACAGATTACAATGGTGTAGAGAGAACAGAGGATTTCTATTTCAATCTTGATGAGAGAGACATCACAAAGATGGAGTTAAGCACATCTGGCGGTCTTGACCAGTATATCAAGAAGATTTCAGCAGAGCAGGATTTACCAAAGATTATCGCTCTCTTTGAGGAGTTAATTGATGCATCATATGGTATCAAGTCTGCTGATGGTAAGTATTTCGTTAAGGATAGAGATGAACTCTTTAAGTTCAAGTCTACACAGGCTTATTCAGATCTTTACATGGAACTTGCAACAGACGATAAGAAAGCTGCCGAGTTCATTAATGCTATTACACCAAAGAAACCAACTGAGCCACAGGATCACAAGAAAGCTGAGAAGGTTACGCCAATCAATAAGTAATAGCGAGGAGGTAAAGTCATGCCTCTTATCATAGAAATTGAAGGTGAAGAACTGTTTGATCCAGTTACTTATAAGTTTACAAATATAGAACCTACAATATTAACACTTGAGCATTCATTAATCTCAATTTCAAAATGGGAAGCGAAATGGAAGAAACCATGGCTTGACGAGTATACAGAAAAAACAGAAGAAGAAACTTTAGATTACATCAGATGTATGCTTATTAAAGGTAATCTAACAGATGAAGTGTTGAATAATCTGTCTAAACAAAACATGCTTGAAATATTGTCTTATATAAAAGACCCTATGACGGCAAGTACAATTAGACAAGATGACGACATACAAGGAGTTCCGAAGAACTTTACAACTTCTGAGCTTATATATTCATGGATGGTTGGATACCAAATTCCATTTGAATGTGAGAAATGGCATTTGAATAGACTACTTACACTTATTCGAATATTAGACGCTAACAACAAGAGTTCATCTAGTAAGAAACCGTCTGAAGCAGATTTAATAAGAAAATATGCTAAAATGAATGCTGCTAACAAAGCCAAGTTAAATGCTGCAAAAGGACATTAATGATGAGTAAACAAACAATAACACTCACTCAATCTGACGGCTTCTCGAAGGCCAATAGATTTTTAGAAAAGCTCCTTAACAAGGTTAAACTTGGAGACTTAGATAAGTACGGTAGAAAAGGGGTAGAAGCTTTATCGGCCGCTACCCCTAAAGATACCGGTTTAGCTTCGTCTTCTTGGAGTTACACAATAAATCGCTCCGAGAAGAATGTTGTCACGATAGAGTGGCATAACAATGACGTTGAAAATGGTTTTAACGTAATTCTAGGCGTGCAATATGGACACGCTACAAAATCTGGTGGATGGATTGATGGTATAGACTTTATAAATCCTGCAATTCGTCCAATTTTTGAAGAAATCAGAGATGATATTCGGAGGGAGGTGACTAAACATTGAGTAAAAACATTGATACTAATATAGTTGAGATGAAGTTTGACAATGCGCAATTTGAGAAGAATTGTCAACAGTCAATGTCAACCCTCGATAAATTAAAAGAGAAAATTAATAACACAAACGGTGATGGCCTTAGTAAATTAGGCGAATCTGCCAAAAACATAGATCTAAGCAACATCGAGAAAACATTAGATACAGTTAACCATAAGTTTTCTGTAATAGGTGTTATGGGCGCAACCATCATAAGTGAAATGACAAAATCACTTATAACAATGGCTAAAAATGTCATTACAGCAGTTCCTAACATTATTAAAGAAAAGGGCTGGTCCAGAGCGATGAACATCGAACAAGCTAAATTCCAGCTTGAAGGTTTGGGAGTTGCTTGGAAGAATGTTGCTGACGATATTGATTACGCCGTATCTGGAACAGCATATGGATTAGATGCTGCAGCCAAAGCTTGTTCACAGTTAGTAGCTTCAGGAGTTCAAGCTGGTGACGCAATGAAAGAAGCCTTACGAGGTATTTCAGGTGTTGCAGCTATGACTAATTCAGAATATGAGGAAATAGCACCTATATTTACAACAGTTGCTGGTCAGGGTAAATTAATGACTATGCAATTAAGACAGCTTGAAAGTAGAGGTCTTAATGCTGCCGCTGTATTAGGCGAATCACTTGGTAAAACCGAAGCACAAATTAGAGAAATGGTAACCGAAGGAGAAATCGATTTCGCTACATTTTCTCACGCTATGGATATGGCATTCGGTGAGCATGCAAAAGATGCCAATAAGACTTTTGAAGGTGTTATTAAGAATATTAAAGCGGCTTTAGCTAGAATAGGTGCTGACTTTTTCTCACCAGTAATTGAAGAAGAAGGTCCTATTGTTAAAGCACTACAAGTTCTAAGACAAAAGATAGTTGATATAAAAGACGCTATACAACCGACGGTTAAACGTTGGAAAGAATTTGTTAAAGAATTCGGTTACGGCGCTAGAGATATTTTAAACAAACTTGACGTCAACTTCTTTGGTAATTTAGTAGAAGGATTTGCTAATATTCTGACCGGAGTTTGGCAGACATTAAAATCTATTGGTGGAGCATTTCTTGATGTATTTGGTTCTGAAGGAAATAAATCTCTTCAGTCATTCGCCGATGGATGGGAGAAATTCACAAGAACACTCATACTGAATAAACAAGAAATGGCAGACCTTAGAGAGGTATTCAGAGGAGTATTCTCTGTATTAGATCTTTTAGGTACTGCATTAAAAGAAGTATTAGCTGCATTTGTTGGATTAAGTCCAGCTAGTGTTGGTTTTAGACAAGTTCTTCTTAGAGTTTTAGCTGTAGTTAGTCAGTTAGTTCAGCAGTTTGTAGAATTTGTCAAAAATAGTCAAGTTATACAAGTAACAATACAAGTTATATCTGTAGGACTAAAAGCTTTATTATTAGTTATCCTTAAAACAGCTGACGCGTTTTCTTTACTTTTTACAAAAGCTTCAGCTATGGAAGGATTACAAGTTATATTTAAAGTTTTAGCAACTGCTGCTTACTTACTAGTAGGCGCATTATCAATGGTTGTTGAAAAACTTATAGAAATTGGTAAGGCTGCTATTTCTGGTAATGTACAGTCTTTAGGTAAACTTGGTGATGTTATATTATTTATAAGAAACGGTGCTATAGGACTATATAATGCTTTAAAAGACTGCGCGATTGTAAAAGTTATAATCGGTGGTATAGCTGAAGCATTTATATTTTTGAAAGATGCCGTTGACAATTTCTTTGGTAGAGGTAAAGAGAATCAGGTTTCTAACAACATAAGAGAAATTAAAGATGAAATTGTTCCTTTAGCTGGTGAAACAAAGAAATTCGATAAGAATTTAAAGGGTGTTGACAAGACAGTTAAGTCTTTCAATAAAACAATTAAAGATTCAACATCTACAACGAAGACAGTGTCTGATACAACATCCAAAGCTGTTGGTGGTATTGGTAAAGCTTTTAAAGATACAACTGAGAAAGTGCAGGGATTTAATGCCGCTGTGCCAATCTCAAAAGTTGTAGCTATAGCTTTTGTATCAGCAATTGTTATAGCATTATTGAATCTTTCTAGAGCTTTAAATTCTGTTGGACAAGGTGTTGCAAACGTTGGTTCATTCCTATTCTATTTAAAGACTAGAGGTCTTATAGGATTATTAACTGGTAATGAACAATTTTCAAGAACACCAAACCATATTTTGGATATAGCTGCTGCTTTAGGCGCTTTGGCTATATCTCTATACGCTATGTCTAAGATTCCATCTGATAAATTAGAGGAATCATTAATGATATTAGCTAAAATGGCAGCTGGTTTTGCAGGTCTATTAGCTACTATGACATTGCTTGAGAAGTTCTTAGGATTCTCAGGAGCATTAGATTATATCGGTGTAGCAATGCTTGAAGTTGCGGCTTCTATTGCCGTCGTCGGCGCCGCTATGAAACTTATATCCACGATAGACATGAATAATGTCGAAAATGTTATAAGTACATTTGTAGTTATGGTTGGCGGAATGGCTGCTCTTGGTATAGTCCTTGGTAAGTATGGTAATGGATTGAGCAAAATGGGTGTTGTGTTTGTCGGTATGGCAGCTTCAATGCTCATTCTTGTTAAAGCTTTAGATCAATTGAATAGTATCACACTAGCTGCTAATGGATCATTTGTCGAACTTGGTAAGAAGTTAGCTGGTCTAGGAGTTATTGCATTAGAAATGACAGCTATTGCTGTGTTGTGCGATAAACTTGGTGGTAAATCATTCATGAGATTAGCTACTTCAGCTTTAGCTTTGACAGCAGCCATTAAATTAGTGTTAGCAATCAAGAACATGTTAACACCAGAAGATTATCAGTCTCTTAAAGACTTTGCTGAAAGATTATGGAACACTGTTCTAACAATCACAACAATAGTTGCATCACTTACAACTATAGCTGTTATAATTACAGGCGCAATAGCTATACCAAAATTAATAGCAGCAGGTCTTGGAAAGATATTAGGCGGATTAAAAGAAGTTACTGACAGTATAGGAAAGATACGAAAGTATCAAGACTATCACAAGAAGGCATTAAATACTTTAGCTACTTCAGCTTTAGTTGTTGCCGTTACAGGTGCTATAGCAACCTTATCGTTAGTATTATTACTTCTTGTTAAAGCCGATCTAAGCAAGAATATGGACGCGTTACATGCCGGATTGGCTGCTATGGTTACAATGTTTATAGCTATGGGTCTAACCATAACGGTTATAGGTAAAGCATTAGGACCTATGAAGGGTGCTGCTGGTGGAGTCTTAGCTACATTGATAGCATTCGCTGGAGTAATTATATCTACAGTCGGAATAGCAGCTTATCTCTACGGAGTTATAGCTGACGAGAACAGAGGACTTTGGGATAAAATTGGTGAAATTGGTGGAATGTTAGTCACTCTACTCGGAGTTCTAATGATAATTAGAAACTTCTGCAAATCAGCAAGTTTACTTAAAGGTGTTACATTCGATGCATCAACAACAGCTGGTATTATAGCAATGGTCGCATCAGTCGCTGTTATAGCTGGTTCAGTTATAGCTTTGACAAAGACTATGGATAGTTTCGGATCTGTAGTTGGTGTTATAGCTTCATTAGCTATGCTAGGATTAGCAATGGAGGCATTAGTACACTTTACTAAACTATTATCTCAGGTTAAGAGAATTAATCAGGGAACATTCAAAGCGATTAACGCATTGACAGTAGCTATTGCATCAATATCTGCTTCATTAGTATTAATTAGTAGATTTGGTGGAGATGGACCTCGTATATTGTTAGCAATGATTTCTCTCGGATTGATATTTGCAGAGTTTGGTGTCATAGCTAGACTACTAGGTCAAGTTAAATTGACTGAAGCTAGCTTACGAGGCGTTAAGTATCTTGTAGCTGCTTTAGTTGCTATAGGTGGATCTTTGATTGGTTTGACAATGGTTGCTGACAAATCAGCCAATATTATAGCCGCTACAGTCGCAATGGCAATTATATTTGGTGAATTTGGAGCAATAGCTTACGAACTAAGCAAAGTTAAATTCAGTGCAACTAGCGTACCTATGATTCACTCTTTAATTGGCGTACTTGTTGCTGCTGGAGCTTCATTAATAGGTTTAACATTAGTTGGATCTAACTCTGAAGCAATAAAGAATGCAGTCATTTCATTATCTTTGATATTAGTCGAAGTATTGGGTGTATCTGCAATAATCAGCAAGATAAACTACACACCTCAGTCAGCTGTAGGCGTTGTGTCATTGATAGCAATGTTGTTATCAGCATCAATATCACTAATTGCATTAACAAGATTAGGCGACATGACAAAAGTTTATGATGCTGTTATTGGTCTTGGTCTTGTTATGGCTGAAATGGCAGGTGTTGCGTTTATTATAAACGCTATACAGGTTAAGCCTGCAGCATTAGCAGCATTAGTTGTATTAGCTGGTGATATGTTAGTTGCTGCTGTTTCGTTATCAATGCTTGCCCAGTATGATTGGGAAAGTATAAAATATTCAGCAATTGCTTTAGGCGGTACGTTAGCTGCTTATGGTGGTGTCGCTGTTATATTAGGCATGTTTAGTGCAGATTCACTTCTAGGTGCAGTCACATTAACATTATTAGCTGCGGACTTATTAATAGCTGCAGGCTCGTTGTCAATGCTTGCACAGTATGACTGGAAGAGTATTGAATACGCTGCGTATGCTTTAGTTGGTACAATGACTGCAGTTAGTGTGTTATCAGTTATATTAGGACCATTAATTCCTATCGTTGGTATGGGCGCTGTTGCAATAGCAGCTTTAGGAGCGGCATTGATACCTGCAGCGTTCGCTATGAAAATTGGTTCTGAAGCAATTGGGGCATTCTCGTTAGCAATGATTAACTTTGCTACAGCAGCTGGATTGTTTGTACCTTCATTCTTACAGTTATTAGACGGTCTAGGTAAGTACTCAGGACAATATCTCGAAATAGCTGGAGGAATGATAGCTCTCGGTGCAGCTTCTGCCGTATTAGCTCCTGGATTGATGTTGTTAGCAGCTGCTTCAGCAGCAATGGGTGCTAGCATCAGCGGTATAAGAGAGTTTGCTAAAGAATTGCCTAAACTGACAGCAGGATTTGATTCTTTATCTAGATTAAATCTCGCAGCATTATTGACAAACATAGTTGGCATCATCGCGGCATGCCTTGGTTTTGCAACTGTTAGTCCTATAATCATAGTTGCTTCTGGTGCAATGACAGTTCTCGCTGGAGCTATGACAGCATTGGCTACGGCCATGATGCTCTTTGCAAAAGCAGTAGCCGAGGCACATAAGATATTTACAGAAGTTATACCTGAATGGGTTGAAGCTGGTAAGAATTTAATGTCCGGTTTGTACAATGGTATAATGAGTGCAGCTAAACCAGTTATTGATTTAGTGACATCTATTGGTAAAGGAATTATTAACACATTCAAATCAGTACTTGATATTCACTCACCATCGAAAGTTATGGAATGGATCGGTGAAATGACCGGTATCGGTTTTGAAAACGGTTTAGGTTTAGGCCTAGACGGTGTTGATGAGATGCTTTCGGGTGAACTCGAAGGATATTTAGATATCATGGGTGGATCACAAACACAACAGTCTGCTTATGATGCTGGATACGCTGCAGGAGAAGCTTATCTTGAAGGACAAAAAGACGTAGCTGAAGAAGGTAAAGCAACAGTTACCAAAACATGGACAGATGTTGTTAATGAAGCTGGAGCTGCTGGTATGTCTGTTGGTGCTTATTGGGGTCAACAAACTGCTAAAAACATGCTCGAGCCTATGCAAAAAGCCATGGAAGCTATGCGAAATGCAATGAAGTTCTCTTCATCAGCTTCAGCATATCATGGACCAGGTTCAGATACAGATTTAGTCGGTAAAGCCAGTACAACAGGCGATGGATACTACGAAGAATGGCAAAAAGGTTATAATGATGCTGTTAGCGGAGTAACCAAAGCCAATGACGAATTATCCGCTTCTATGGATAAAGTCGGTGGATCTGCTGGAAAAGCAAAAGATAAGATTACTGATCTTGCTGATGCTTTCAAAGCAATATCTAAGTCCGAGAAAGTAACCATGGAAGAAATGAACAACAACATGATCAACAACATTAAAGAACACGTTAAGTGGGCTAGTGATGTTAGACAGGTTGTTCTTATGGGATACGATAAGGCTACTGTAGATTGGGTTAAGAGTATGGGTGTTGCTGGACACGAGACAGTTAAAGCACTCAAGAATGCCTCAGCTGATGAATTCCTGCTTTATAACCAGATGTTACCACAATGGCTTAAGATTGACGAAGTTACAGACGGAGTTATCAAAGGTCAGTATGGTGAATATGGTGAAGCTTATGCATTAGCAATGATGGACGCTTTTAATCAAACATTCGACCAGAATATAGCCGATACTGTTCAGAAGGCAGTGTCACCATTCGAAGAGTTTGATAACAAGACTGAGTTGACAGGTACTAAATTGCTCCAGAATATGAATTCACAGTTAGATGGAATACGTAAATGGGGCGAGAATTTACAGACCTTAATTGCTAGAGGTGTTGATGACGGAATTATATCTAAATTAGCTGAGATGGGTCCTGCATCATATGAAATAGTTAATGCTATGACACAGATGACAGACAATCAATTAGCTGAGATGAATGACGTTTGGGCACAGCAGATGCAATTAGGTGTCGAAGTAGCTAAGGGTATAGCCGCTAAATACCAAGAAGTTGGTATGGCTGTAACACAAGGTCTTGAGAATGGTGTTGATCTTAAGGCTATTGGTGATAAAGGTACTGAAATAGGTAATGAACTTGACAAGAAGACTCGTGCTCGTTTGGGTATACATTCTCCTTCTACAGTTTATACCGAAATCGGTAAGAATGTAGCTATAGGTCTTAAGAACGGTATAGGAGTTTCAGCTCATATGCCAGTAAATCAAGCTATTATCATGGCAACAAATGTTATTACAGAGACCACAAGAATTATCAATCGTTCAGAAGGTGTTAAAATCGGTGAATCATTGGTAGAAGGTATGATTGCTGGTCTTAAGAAGAGAGAACAGGAACTCTATAACACAGCATATCAGATTGCTTACAATGCATGGCTTAAAGCTAAAGAAGCTGTTGAGTCTCATTCACCATCTAAGAAGTTTATGCGTCTTGGTGAGGATATGATTCGTGGTGAGATTATTGGTTTACAGAACCAAGAAGGTAATCTTTATAGTCAAATCGAAGAAATGGGAATGACAACAGTAGAGCAAATGGCTTCTGTTATTTCTCAGATAGCTGAGAATGTTAACGGCGAAATGTCTGATATAGTTCCAGTAATTAAACCTAAACTTGATTTAAGTGAAGTTCAAAATGGAAAGTCATTTATTAGTTCTATGTTTGGTGGAACATCAGTTGCATTAGCTGATAGTGTTATGGTTAATAGAGAAAATGTTGGCTCTGCAGCTACAGAAACGTCAGTTCCAGTTTCAGCTGGTAACAAGACAATTATATTTAATCAAACAAACAATTCACCTCAGAATATTGATCCTTACGAGTCTTATAGATTAGGACGAATAGGAGCACAGCAAATGGGAGGAGCTTTCGCATGATAAAATCAGTTACAGTCACCAACCATTTAGGTGAAAGTTTAGAGATGGTTTTGACTGACCCAGATTCGTCTGGGTTGGCCATTACCAAAATAACAGGAATTGGTGAGCCAGAAGCAGACATTAACATAACCGAAATGGCCGGTACAGATTATGGCTCTTTTAATTCAGCTAGAATTAAGAAACGTAACATAGTATTGTCCATTAAATATTGGGGATGGGATACAGAAGCTTCTAGACACATTTGTAATAAATTCCTGCCTACAAAGAAACATGTAAAACTGAGATTCAGAACAGATCATAGAGATTGTTATATTACAGGCTATGTCGAAAAGAATGAACCTGATATTTTCAATGAACGTTCTGGATGTACAGTATCAATAGTTTGTGCTGACAGATTCTTCTATTCAGAGGATATAGTCACTACAGACTTTAGTGGTATAACACCATTATTTCACTTCCCGTTCACAGATTCTAATCCTGACGAAATACAATTTGGAGAGATCAGAATCGATAAAGAGAGATATATAAATTATGAAGGTGAAGCTGAAACAGGAGTTGTTATTAAACTTCATGCCCTTGGTATAATTGAAAACCTTATGATTTACAATGTTGATACTGAGGAACGTATGGGTATAAACGATGCAGCTCTTAGTCAGTTAACTGGTCACGGAATAATCGAAGGCGATGAAATAACAATAGACACAAGAACGGGTCACAAATCAGCCACTCTATTGAGAGATGGCGTTACAACAAACATTATTAATTGTTTAAATAAGACACCTAAACCTGACTGGTTTAAGTTATCAGCAGGCGACAACTTGTTTACATATACAGCAAGTACTGGTGAATTTGATGTAGTTTTAAACATCGAACATAATATCTTATATAAGGGGATTTAAAATTATGATTAATACTGATATTGAGATTTACAATCAGAATTTTCAACTCTTAACGATACTTGATGTCTACGAGTCTTTGATTTGGAATGTAAGATATTATGAAAACGGAGATTTCGAGCTTATAGTTCCAGATAAAAACAATATTCTTAAAGATTTAGCCGTAGACAATTATATTTCAATAGCTTCGAGTGATCGTTATATGATAATAGAAAAACAGGAGCCTCAAGGAAATACTACTGATGGAAACAAAGTAAAGATATCTGGTAGATCTTTAGAGTCTATACTAGCAAGAAGAATAGTCTGGGATCAAACTACAGTATCTGGAAATCTTCAAAATGCTATAAAGAAACTTATAACAGATGCTATAATTAACCCTTCGATAGCAGAAAGAAGAATCGATAATTTTATATTTGTAGATTCTACCGACCCTGCTGTTACGGGTATAAGTATTAGCGAAACACAGTTTACCGGGGATAATCTTTTAGAGGTTATCTCCAGTCTGTGTAAAGTTGCTAAAATAGGATTCAAGATAACATTGAATTCCAATAACCAGTTTTGTTTCCAATTATATGCTGGAGTAGAAAGAACAAACAGACAGTTAAATAATCCTACTGTTGAATTCTCAGCTAATAATGACAACCTAATAAGTACAAAGTTTGTAATGGATAAGACAAATTATTGTAATGTCACATTGATAGCTGGAGAAGGTGAGGGTCTTGAACGTAAGACGTCAACATACGGCAGTGGATCAGGTTTACATCGTAGAGAACTTTTTACAGATGCGCGTGATATTTCGTCAAATGCAGGTTCAGAAGAAGAAATACCTTTGGCAGACTATCTTGTGCTATTACAACAGCGAGGAAAAGAAAAACTAGCAGAGAGAGTGATAGAACGAACGATAGATAGTAAAGTGGATAGTTCTGATGAGACCATATATAGGTTTAATTCAGACTATTTCCTTGGTGATATAGTTGACGTTGTAGATTATGGCGATAGAGTATCTACATCGAGAATAGTAGAGATGACAACGACAATAACAACAGCAGATATTTCGTTACATCCTATATTCGAATACGAAGATCTTGTAAGTGCATAAGGAGGTATTTATATGGCAGTAGCAAAGAAATGTGACGCGTGTGGACAATTTTATGAGTACGATAGTTATGAAAGTCACGCTAATGGTATAGCTATGGTTCATTTCGATGAACAGAGTAGACCAACAAAAACTATCAATAAATATGAATTATGTCCAGAATGTATGGAACAAATAGTAGCAATAGTTAACAAAGAGGAGGTGTAGATTATGGCAGTAGCAAAGAAATGTGACGTATGTGGACAGTATTATGATTATTTTACTAATCCTGATATTGTAAATCATGTTGATTTTCAGCATATTGATGAAGATGGAGATGTTACAAGAGACAACATTAAAGGGTACGATATTTGCGGAAAATGTGTAACAGCTATTTACGATTTAATTAAAACTCGTGGTAAAGGAGGAACAACCTAATGGTACGTTCAGGTTTTTGGAATAGTGTAGGTGCTGATATACGTACCTACTATAATACGGATTTTAGCCATTTAATGTCTCTCATGATTAAAGATGGTATTCATCAGAATTATGGAGAACATCTTGTGGTACTTCCAGGGACTGGATTACAGATTATTGTTCAAACTGGTGAATGTTGGTTTAATGAATGTTGGGTTAGAAACGATGCTGACTTACAGATATCTATTGATAATGCACCTATCGTAGCTGGCTATAAGCGAATAGATGCTATAGCAATTAAAATAGATGCTACAAATGCTGTTAGAAATGGTACAATAGAATACGTAGCTGGCGAACCAGGTTCAAGTCCAGTAGCTCCTACACTTACTGACACCGACGAAATTCATTGGCATTTATTGGCATATGTAACAGTTAATGCGAATGCTACTTCTATAAGTGCATCTAATATTGAGAATAAAATCGGAACAACTGGAACACCATTCATTACAGGTATTCTAGAGACTATCGACATCACAACTCTTCTTAATCAGTGGAGCTCTCAGTTTAATGATTGGATGGACGAAAATAACACAGAATTCCAAACATGGTTCCAACATATGAAAGACCAGTTGGACGAGGACGCTGCAGCCCATCTTCAAAATGAGATAGATAGTATCTCTGGTGACATAGATACTATCAACGACAGACTTGATAATTTAAGTATTGATGCTATTGATGTTAATTTTGATGATACAACCACACAATTAGGAGCTACAAATGTTCAAACAGCCATTGAGAAGTTGAAAGCGGCTTTTTCTAATGCCCTTACAGCACTTGAAAATACAGCA
>JAEEGL017463896.1_pt1 | contig 22362 bp, 25 predicted proteins | sample 9134231 | NCBI WGS metagenome assembly JAEEGL01 (sample SAMN16246548, study PRJNA631951) | gut metagenome | biome: gut microbiome; feature: rumen; material: fiber-attached | host: Bos | place: Iran: Karaj | collected 2018-10
CCTACGCCCACGCCTACGCCCACACCTACGCCCACACCTACGCCGACGCCTACACCCACGCCGACGCCTACGCTTACGCCGACGCACACGCCGACGCCTACACCCATACCTATGCCTACACCTACGCCGACGCACACGCCGACGCCGACACCTATGCCCACGCCCACACCTACACCGACGCCTACACCTACGCCGACGCCTACACCTACGCCGACGCCTACACCTACGCCGACGCCTACACCCACGCCTACGCCTACACCTACACCTACGCCGACGCCCACACCCACGCCGACGCCTACACCTACACCTACGCCGACGCCCACACCTACACCTAAAGTGGAGGCGTATGGTTTTATAACTGAGAACACTCTAAGAGAAGGACAGTTGACAGTAAAGGTTGAATTCTTTACTGAGAAACGTGCAAATCTAAGTGGCTATACGTTAAGAATACTTGATGAGAAGTCAAATGAGATTGATAGAATCGATGTTACAGATAAATTTGACAAAGCGAAAGACAAAAAGTTTGAGAAGCTCTTTGATGAATATAAAACGGAACTGTCAGAATCTTGCGAAATTCTTTATAGTGCGAAGCTCACATCAAAGCTCCCCACATCCATTACACAGTATTCTGTGGAAGTGTACGCGTCAATTGATGGTGAGGACACTCTGATTGCCCAAGACAACGGTAGAAGCAAGGAAACAGTTATTGAAATAAAGAGATTTGAGACTTCCAGCTATTCTCTTGGCATAGATGAACCATATAATGGAGGCTATTTCAATACAAACGAAGGAATACTGATAACAGGTTGGTTCTATGCATCGGAAGGAGACTTAGAAAAACTGTTAAAGAATAACAGCGGTGATATGAAGCTGTATTTGCTTATCGAAGCTACTAATGGGACTTCGCAGTATTATCATGTACTCAATTATGACACAAACAGTTTTGAACTGGTCTATCGCGACGTAAGTGATCTAATCACAGAAACAGTTAGTATTCGTGGTGATGACAGAAAGGCTGGCTTTTATATCTGGATCAGGAGCCCGCTGGAGTATATGAATGGGCGAATAAAAGTTAAACTGAGCGTGAATCCCGCGAGTGGCTCGAGTAAGGAAATTACGCTAAATGTCAGTCCGACAAATCCCAAGATCAATATACCAGAAGTCATCAATAAGATTACTTCCCAGTGGAGATAGAAAAAGCATCGGTTCACAAACGCAGTGGTGTTTTTTCCTAGAATAGACATATGGCTTATGGTAGAAGAGAAAACTGAGATTCATCGAGCCAAGAGAGAGTTTGATAATACAGTATTGGATGGAAACGTTTACGGAGCTTAACAGAAGGGAGTAGAAAAGCGTGATACTACATGAGCCTTTTTTCGGGAATTGGTATTTGGAAAGAAAACTCGGTTCTGGTTCATTTGGTACGGTTTATTCTATATATCGCGAAGAAAACGATGGCAAGCGAATACATGCGGCAATGAAAGTGATTCAGGTTCCTAATGCCGGTGCTGACATTGATGACTTGCGAGCACAGGGGTACTCGAATAAAAAAATCAAAGCGATGTATAAACCTCAGCTTGATAAGCTCAAGACGGAAATCGATGTACTGAACCAATTTCGTGGTGATGACCACATTGTAATATATGAAGAGAGCAAGATAGTTGACTTAATAGATTCACCAGGTTGGGAAATATATATCCGCATGGAAGAACTTCAAAACCTGGATAAATACTTAGAGCAAAAGAGAGCTTCTACAGAAGATTTACTTAATTTATGGATAGATATAGCAAAGGCATTACGACTTGTGCATAAAAGAGGGGTGATTCACCGGGATATCAAACCTGAAAACATATTGGTTTCGCGCGAGGGCATGTATAAGTTGGCTGATTTTGGTATTGCACGCCATTTAGAACAAGGATCGACGATCATGACGAAAGCTGGTTCGTATCCGTACATGGCTCCAGAGGTTAACGCGCATCAAGCATATGATCATAGGTCGGATATTTACTCACTGGGTATCGTAATGTACCGAATGTTTAACCATAAGAGATATCCATTTTTGCCGGATTTTCCACAGCCTTTTTATCCCAAAGACAGAGATGAAGCGCTTGCAAAGCGTTTTGAAGGAGAAAAAATCCCCAAGCCAAAGGGATTGGAGGAGAAGATATGGAAGATTTTGGAGAAAAGCATAGAATATAACAAAGAGGACAGATTTGCAAATGCTGATGAACTCTTAGACGCATTGACACATTTGAGCATTGAACAACAGCAGCTTTATAGGCCGATTAATCTGGAGTCAAACACTCCCAAATCTGGGACGTGGAAGTGGATACTATTGATTGTTCTGACAACGGTTTTCGCTATGTTTATACTATTTCTGCTCTGGGCGGCAACAAAATAGCACAAGGAGTTGACTGGCATGAAAAAGATTATGATTACGCTACTTTTGGCGGTGGTTCTCCTCTCGCTCAATACATTTTTTGGAGCATTAGCATCATATGGAAATTACAACAACAATATTTCTCCAGAAGATATTGAATTTGGCCAGACAGATTCAGAACTGGGTGGCACTTGGATAGCTCAAGTCCAGTTTAAGTTGAGTGCCGCTGGCTACTTTGAAGGCCAGCCATTTAACTCAGGGGTTTTGGATAATGCAACAGGAAGAGCCATCCAACGGTATTGTCAAGCCATTGGACTAAACTTTGATACAAAGGTCATGCTTCCCCGAGGTCTTCAATCTCAGATAATGGCAACTGCGGAACTTCCCAAATGGCCACCAGAACCAACACCAACTCCGACAGTTACTAGCACCCCCTTCCCCGTGTTTACTCAAAACGCATATGATCCTGCTATTCGTGCAATCCAAACTAAGCTGGCAGATGCAGGTTTCTTTAAGTATATAGGCGAACAATGCGAACCAGGTGTGCTCGATTCAGCCACTATGCGCGCACTTGGTGTTTATATGGAACAGATAGGCTATAAATTCAATAACGTTGTAAATGAAGATATATATCATATTATTGTCGATCCAACTGCCCTTCCATCGCCTATACCTACAGCAACTCCAATTGCTGAGTTCTTTATTCACTATGAAAGTAGCGGGGATGAGAGCATTAAGCAGCTACAACAGAGGCTTGAAGAATTAAACTATTTAACTCGTGGGCAATATACCGTCGGACTGTACGACTCGACATTGCAGGTGGCTTTGTACGATTTTTGCGAGGTTAATGGTGTTGTAATAAATGAGTATGGTATCGACAGAATTATGTTTGACGCTATAATGGCATCAGATGCTAAGGAGAAAAAACTGCCAATCATCACAGGCGTAGTATCAAATCAGGTTCAAACACTGCAACAAAAACTGGCAGATTTAGGTTATTATAGGGAATTAAAACGAAGCGGTAATAGATGTGATGAAGAAATGTTAATTGCCGTTAAGCGGTTTGCGGATTATAATAACATTGGATTTGACGGTGTAACAATCAGCGAGTCGTTGCAAGATGAGATTATCAGAAGTAATAAGGTGTGGGTAGAGCCGTCAGATCCTTGGGCAACAAGACAGGTTTCTGTCCTTGGAATCACCATGCCTATGTATGTCATGGTAATAATGATTATACTCATCTTAGCAGGACTGACAGTGCTGGTAATCCGTACCTTCAGCAAAGACAACCCGAATTCTGCTAATGGGGCACATAATATGAGCGGCAATGGAATGAAAGTTGAGCTAGAAATCCAATACAGAGGATCGTATGTTGGGAAATGCACATGCAATATAAAAATGCCTCTACATATTGGGCGCAGCTATGCTATTGTTCCATTGGATAAGAGGGATATGTTTGTCGGAAAAAACCATTGTCAATTATCGTGCCATGACAATACGCTGTTTTTGAGAGACTTCTCGAAAAATGGCACGCAGATCAATGGCGTTCCGGTTCACAATGGAGAAGGTGTTGTGCATAATGGGGATATACTCACTTTGGGTGAACACCAAATACATGTACAAATCCTAAGATAAGGAGATTTGCTGAATATGAAGGTTGATAAAGCATATGTAATCTTAGCTTTTATAGTTGCGATTCTTCTGATTATCCTCATGTTTATAGTTAATGCAGGTGTAGGATTCTTACTTCTCGCTAGCGGTACCGTTGCGATTTGTATGATATATAAGAAGAAGCCTGAATTCTTTAGTGTTTTCAAACGCAAGGCAAAAAATCTGGATGATATAGATGATCCCATTGTAAAAAAAGACGCCGTTGATGTCTTTAGGCCCAGAGTGGTTTTAATCAATAATACGTCGCTTAGGCCAGAACAGATTGAAGTTGATTGTGCAGATTTTGCAATAGGGAGGAGCCCTGAATGCAATTATGTGCTGCATGGCAATTCAAAGGTTAGCCGAAAACACTGTAGGATTATTTGCGATGAGGCGAGTTCGAAGAGCTTCCTTTTAGACGACCAAAGCAAGTTCGGGACTCGGTTGAATGGTGAAATTGTGGAACATGGTATTCGTAAACAATTACATAACGGCGACATTATCCAAATTGAAGATACCAGTTTTAGCGTACAGACAAAGAACTATTAATTAGGAGGCAAAGCTGTATGTTCTATATGCTCTTACTATTTGAAAACAGATGTAAAGATGTGTATCTACCAGATGTTTCACACTGGACTGGAAGTATAATGCTTCCAAGCATCGAAACGCACTGGAAGAAAGACATTACTATACCAGTAAGAGCATTGGATGGAGAGTGGTATCTTGTTTGCCCGGATGGTTTCTCCTGGGAAGACAAGACAATCAAGACACAAGAAATACAGATACGTAATCGTGTGGGGGTAGTGGTAAGCAAAAATGGCATGCAGATCAAAATCCAGTTTATTGCATGCCGACTTAGTGACACTGTTTTTAAGAAATTTTTACTGCCTAAGGACGGCCGTGTATTAATTGGACGCGATTCGAAAAGTGATATAGCTGTAAATGACGAGGCTATTTCTACACATCATGGAACACTTATTATAAATGGTAACGGCTGTCAGTATAAAGACCAGGATTCACGATTGGGATCCTTCATAAATGGGCTGAGGTTAACTAATGAAAACCGTGCATTACGATTTGGTGATGTGATTACACTGCCCTCCGGCTTTAAACTCATCTATTTAGGCAGCATTATTGCTATAAATAACGCAAACCGTATACAGAGTATAAGTCTTTCTCCTGCTGTAATGAAAACAAAAAATACAGCAGAAATGGAGAGAGATAAAAAACTGCCGCAAATGATTAAATACCACCACAGAATGGTGCGTATCGTAGAAAAGCGTGATGAGGAGCCGATAGAGGTAGAGGCACCCATAACCATGCAGGCGCAAAATGAGCAGCCTATGATACTAACTCTTGGCCCATCACTAACTATGATGGTACCAATGGGTTTAACAATCCTTGTGGGTGCAAGATCTCCTGCAGGCTTGGTTATGGTCGGCGGCTCTTCAGCGATGGCAGTGATGTGGGGGGTTATCAACGCGCGTTATCGCCACAAAAAAGCTGCTGAGGCTGAAAATAAGCGGAGACGGATTTATACCAAGTATATTGCAGAAATGGATGAACTGTTGAGGGATAAATACGATAAAGAGCTCAACCGGCTTCTGCTGAACAATCCGGATGTTGGGCAGTGTGCAGCAATGCCATCCAGCAATCCTCGCCGTTTATGGGAACGGATGCCCGCCCATGTCGACTTTTCAGAAGTGCGTTTAGGCAGAGGGGATGTCCCTATGCCCAATCAAATCTCTTTCCCCAAGGAAAAGCTTTCAATGGTGGAAGATCCATTACGTGAAAATATGAAGCGCCTGGATGAAGCATACAGATGTATAAAGAATGCTCCGGTGACTTTGAAGCTAATGGATAATCCGATTGTCGGGATACTTGGTAAATCAATGGCAAAGGAAGTGGCAAAAAGCATAGTTGTCCAATTGGCAGCTCTTCATAGTTATCACGATTTGAAGATATGCATCCTAGCAGATGATGAATGCGGAAGCGAATGGCAGTGGGCGAGGTGGCTGCCTCATGTATTTGCTTCTGAAGATCGACTGTTGAGGATGGTCGTTGCTAATGCCAGTGGCCGCCAGGCTGTACTTTCCTATCTCGATGAGGTAATTAGTATCCGAGTTGCATCTCTAAGTGAGCGCAAAGATCAGGGAGACGAGGAAAAGCGCAGTGAAGCACTTTTACCTCACTATGTTGTTGTATGCACAAATCCTGAACTGCTTGAGAATAAGCCTTTACTCAGGACCATCCTATCTACTGAACTTGGATTTACATTGATTATGCTGGCAGATGGTGTGGAGCATTTGCCTAAAGAATGTATGCTGATGATAGATACTGAGAGCGGCAATGTGCTAACTGCCGATGGAGACTCAACCACAGTTGACCTTGAGTATTCTCATGATGAACTCCTGAAGCAATTTTCAGAAAGCATAGCGCCTATTCGCGTGAAAGCATCTACGGAAGATGCCGCTATACCTACACTGGTTACCTTCCTTGAAATCTATGGCGTTAAAAACGTGAATGAACTAGATGTGTGGCGTTTTTGGAATGAAAACAAAGCGTATGACGGCTTGAAGTCCATCATTGGCTATAGAGCAGGGTCACAACCCTTTATACTGGATATTTCAGATAAGGCGCACGGCCCTCATGGATTAGTTGCTGGTACAACGGGCTCTGGAAAGAGCGTTATGCTAGAAACCTATATATTGTCACTGGCTTTGAACTATAGCCCTGACATGGTGCGTTTCATATTGATTGACTATAAAGGCGGTGGCATGGCAGATACATTTAAGGACTTACCACATGTCACGGGAATCATCGACAACCTTCAGGGCGAGCGCGTGATTCAACGAGCACTGGCCTCTATTGAAGGCGAGATTCACAGACGAGAGCGGATATTCAAGGAGACAGGAGTTAATAATATTCATGACTATATCCGTTTTTTTGGTGACGACCCAAAGGAAGAAAAGTTACCCCACCTGATAGTTATTGTTGATGAATTTGCGGAACTCAAGAGTGAACAGCCCGACTTCATGGCTAAACTGGTTAGCGCATCACGTGTAGGCCGATCATTGGGGCTACATTTGATATTGGCAACGCAAAAACCAGCAGGCTCAGTAAGCCCCGAAATCGAAGCAAACACCAATTTCAGAATATGCCTGCGCGTGCAGAGCCGTGGCGATTCCATGGATATGCTTCACAGGCCAGAAGCAGCATATATTAAGGGAATGGGGCGCTGTTATATCAAGGTTGGCAATGATGAAATTTTCGAGCAGGTTCAAACAAGCTATTCTGGAGCTGAGTATAATCCAAATGAAACCGACACCCGTTTTTTGCCCAAATTGCTGGATGATGCCGGTCAAGTGGTAAATATCAAGAAAAAGAAGAAGAAGACCAACGAAAAAGTTCCCACACAGATGGGGGCGGTTTTAGACTTGATAAGTCGTATAACAAAAGAGCATGGCATGACAGATCATCACATGCTCTGGCAACCGATTTTGGGAAAGATGCTGCATATGGATGATCTAAAGGAGTTCAAGGAATGCAGGTTCACTAATGGAATTTGGCCCAATCCCGACGGCAGTTTGGCGTTCCCATTTGCCATCGCTGATGATGTGGCTAATCAGAGATATATTACTGCATGGGTAGATCTCACCGCCTCCAAAAACTTGATGCTTGTAGGCTTAGCCGGCACTGGCAAAACCACTCTGATTCAAACAATGGTGTATTCACTTGTCAACAGATATTCACCGGAGCATTTGAATATATATATAATGAGCCTATCAAGTCGTACACTTGGGAATCTGTTAGAGTTTCCTCAGGTAGGTGATATAGTGTTCGGCGGAGAGGAGCATGAGGTTTACCGTATGCTCGATATGCTGAAACGTGAATGTGAACAAAGGAAGCGCAAGTTTGAAGCTGCTTATGTAAATGGTTTTGTGGAATATAACCGTGCTCGTAAAGCGAAAGGGCAAAGCACTGAACCGGCAATAGTGGTTTTCATAGACAGAATGCAGCAATTGCGCGATGTAATCGAGAATAACGAAGAAGTCTACGCTGATTTCTTTACGCTGATAAGAGAGGGAAGTTCTTCCGGTTTATACTTTGTGATAAGTTCCCTTGGGGGGAATGAAATACCTCTAAAGCTTCGCGATGCATTCAATGGTATAGCCCTGCAATTACGCGAAAGAAGTGATTATAATGAGGTATTAGGTGTTCGGGTGCCAGTGGATATGGATAGTATTGCACCGATTAATGGTCGAGGGATGGCTTTAGTAGGTGAAACACCTTATGAGATTCAAATACTCTTAGCTGCGCATGCTGAGACAGACATAGACAGGATTAACTCGATAAGTGAATTGGCCAGGCTTATGAATACAGCCTGGAAAGGTAATTCGGTTAAGGGTATTGCTAGGATTCCTGACGATCCCACTTTCGAACAATTCAGTCTAACTCCGGGCTACATTGAGGCGAAGAATGATATGCTCATGCTTCCTGTAGCTTATGGAATCAATAGTGGTGACGCCAGGGTTATTGATCTTCAGACGGAGTTCTCTTATTTGATTACCGGTGGCCGGAAAACCGGCAAGACAAATGCACTTATGTGTATAGCGAAAGAATTCATTGAACGCGGCGGGCAGGTATACGTAATTGGTTCGGATGAATGGATGCAATTCATACATGAAAATGGTCTGACTCGTTTGATGCCAGAATCACAGGATTGCATTGAATTCATCAATTCCAAGTTGATAGAACAGTATATCAAGCCAAGAAATGCTGCGAAAAAGACAGCTGTAAACAAAGCGGAGCTGCGCAAAATAGCAGCGTCTCACCAACCAATTGCATTTATATTTGATGATATCGATGCATATCTTGACATAACAAAAAACCCCAACTTTGCAAATGCGGTTAGAATGATAGGATTTATGTGTACGGATGCTGCTAATTGCGGTATTTATACATTCATGTCAGTCAGTGCAAACTCTCTCAATTCTGTGAGCCGCCAGAATCCCGTTTCTCAACTGATCGGGCAAGGAAGAGGCATAGCACTTGGAGGTAAGTTTGGTGATTGTGATGTATGGAATGTTCCAAACACAGTAATGAATTACAAACAGAAGAATGCGCTGCTACCAAAAGGTACAGGTTACATCATTGCTTCCGACAGCGTTGAGCAGATTGTATTTCCTTTATTGGTAGAGAAGTAAAAGTAGTGATATGCTGCAAGTCATCATTTTTGATCATGATATTACTACTCGCACATTCTTACGGCGAGTCATATCGGAACGCTCAACTAAAAAAGCATCCCGAATTGCTCTGTTTGGTGATTGTGGAACGATTACCGCAGCTGAAGACTATATCAGCAAGGCGGATGGTCAGCTACTTGTATTTATCGGATTAAACCATAACTCCGATTCTGCATTGCAACTGGGACGCTCTGTATATGCAAAGAATCATGATAGTTTCATTGTATATCTTTTGGAGTCACACGCTGACGTACAGCAATTAGCAGAAAGTTTGGTCAAAATTTCAGGGATCATTATTAAACCAACCTCAAAGGAGATGCTGTGTCGTGTTCTTGATAAACTTGAAGAGGAATATCAAGAGATTTTTGAAAGTGAACAAGATGAGTACTTGGTTTTAAACAGCCAAGGGCAAACATTCCGCTTGGCATTGAATAGGATACTTTACTTTGAAGCCATCGAAAAAAAAGTAACAATCTGGACAGATAAACAGAGCATATCCGTAAGAGTTGCACTGGGAGTAATAGAAGGAATGTTACCGGAGAAACGCTTTGTTCGTTGCCATAGGTCTTATATAGTCAATATTGATAAAATCGACAGCGTTAATTTCGGTCGTATGGAACTAAACCTCCAAAATGGCGACAATGTATACATTGCCCGATCATATAAAAGCACTATAAAGAAATTGCTCGGACTGAAGGAGGACTTCGATGGAATTTGACATTATTGGGTACCGCTATAAACGAACGGAACTGTTTTCGGCAGTGCAAGCACTAGGTTTTGAAGATATAATGATACCCAGCGCAGGGATGAGAAAAAAAATCAACTCTAGTAGCATGGATGCGCTTAATGTGGGCTTCGTTGTTGAAAATGGGGAACTAAAGTGGGGAATTGATGCATTGACGGAACTTTTTGTAAAAAATCTATGTGGTGCGACAAAAGCTCTTATAGTCTGTTTGAACGAGATAAATTTCTTGCTAATTAAGCAAACGAGGTTATCCATTCTTATGGAAGAAAAGCCGTCTGAATTCGTAATCAAACCTGCGCCGAGGACATATACCTTTAAAGACGAAGTCCAAGCTCTATTGGGCAAGAAGGAAGCCGTTTACAAGTTAATTAATAAAGGGAATAATAAGGTAAGTAAGGGCGATGCAGAGGAAATCATCCGAATATTTGAAAAGCTATAAACTCAGTTGGGGGGCGAAATGAATGGAAATGGTTATAGTAGAGATCAATGTGCCGTCAATAAGTACTTCTTTTGACTTCAAAGTTCCTACGGGCTTTAAGGTTTCGGAGGTCGTTGACGAGATAGTGCGCATATTGGAAGTCACACAAAACAACATAAGCTTTGATACGGATTTACGTATCCTATGTGATGTAAATGATGCAAAGGTATTAAACCCCGATATGCTAATCGCTGATTTGGGGATAAAGGATGGGGCAAAACTCATGCTCATTTGACTGTTCGTCGCAGGAAACGGACCGTTTATCCATGAGGCTTGCTTTTTTGTGCCATTAGTGAGATAATTAACTTGTCAGATGAAATGATAAGGGAGGACAAAAACATGCCATCGTTAGCAACAATTATGAGACACGAAGCCCAACTAAGGCAAGCTTCACGACAGATCAGCCAGGCAAAAAGTATAATTGATTCATCATCAAAGGCATGTGATGCAGCTGCAATGGCACTTTTGGCTTCTTGGGAAGGCGCAGCAGCTGACGCATTCAGGGCGGAGCAACTCAATTTCAAGAACTGGATTACAAAGATGCTGGAAGTAATTCAAGAAGTAATTACTTTCGTTGATAAGGCCAACAGTGCATATAGTAACGTGGATGACATAGTTAAAAATCTGATAGGGAAAAAATAAGTAAGAGGTTAAGGAGGCGAACAGCATGGCTAAAGATTTGATTAAGGTTTCAACGGCGGAAATGGAGGCCGCGATAGCAAAGTACAATGCTGAAAAGGCGAAGCTTATGGGAGCGTTTTCCATTTGCACGAAGGCAACTTCGCTAATCGCAAGGTCTTGGGCCGGCCCTTCGTTTGCAGTAACATCAGCTAAGATGGCTGCTACGTGGAAAAATTTGTTTGATACAGAGAGAAAGATCAATGATGCGATTGATGAGTTAAAGAAGACTATAGGGATCTTTGACGAAGCCGAAAACAGCAACAAAAGCAATTTTGCAGGATTGGAAGTTGGGACTTCTCCGTTTGAATAAAATAAGATGATTAGCATTACATGATTGATACGCAACAATTAAGAAAAACCGCAGCTATGCTGGATGATACAAGTCAACAGCTCAGAACACGAATCAAAGAAGCGTATAAAACTGTAAGCTGTGCATCAGGGGAAAAGCTTCATGGTAAGTGTAGTGAAGTCATTACTGAGCGAAGCTTAGGTCTGGCAATTGAATGCGAAGACTGTTCGATTGATATCGAAAAGATCAGTATGCTGATTCGGGAAATTGCTAGAGCTTTTGACGAAGCGGATGATAAAGCCAAGACTCTTATAGAGAACAGATGAGGCGAGGTGAAATTGGACAGAATCATATGGAATAGTTCAACAGTATCAGAATGCACAGATGAGTTGTTGAAAGCACAAAGGATGGTAGACGCCGAATGGTATGCAATGTCGAAAGCCATAGCGATAATTGAAGACCTAAGTGCAGTTAGCAAAGTTGAAGTATTGGCGGGTGTTCTAGAGAAACTAGAGGTACTTCGAAGGCGGCTGATATGTGTTGAGGAAGAGACGGTTCGGTTCCGGCAAAGTTTGTACAACTGTTTGGAATTATTCGAGAATGTGGAACGTTCTTTATGTCGCAAGATGGAGAATCTATCACTTGAAATGGGAGAATGCAGGAAAGGCACAAGTGCTAGCGGATTGATCAGTAATGTGGATTCTGGAATAATCATACCAGATTGGTTAAAAGAAATAGCAATGGAGAGTTGATACATGGCCGAAATTAAAGCAACATTGTCAGAGATGAGAAAGGCGAGTCAGAGGATACAAAGCGCATCGGATGAATTCATAAAAGTTGCAGGTCAAGTATTACGGTCGGCAGAGGCGTTGGGAACAAGCTGGCAAGGGGACAGCCAGGTGGCATTCATAACGGAACAGAGACAAGCGAATGAATGGTACCAGAAGATGACGGAATTGGTCAACCAATTCGTATTGGCGCTCAAAAACGCTGCAGATGAATACGAAGAGACTGATGAATCTGCTGCGCGATTGATAAAGAACAATTAGCCTTAGAGGGGCGAAAGAGAACAAGGAGGAAACCATGGCACAGTTCAATGTAACGGTATCTGAAGTAACCAATGCAGCCACGAAGATCGCTTCAGCGGCAAATGACTTCCTGACAACAGCGGGGAAAGTTATGCAAGCAGCAGAAGCACTGGGCAGTTCTTGGGAAGGCGACAGCCAGGTGGCGTTCATGCAAGAGCAGCAGAACGCGCACAGTTGGTACGAAAAGATGGCGGAAATTGTCACTACCTACGTAGAGAGTCTTAACCAGGCAGCCAAGAAGTATCAGGATGCGGACGATCAGGCGAAGGCCGCAATCGGGTCGAAGTAAATAGCATAAGAAGACAGAATAAGAAAGAGAGGAAATGAACATGGCAGCTGATAAGCTTTTAGTTAGCACTGAGGAAATGACTGCAACTGCAACCCAATTCAAGTCTTTTTGCCAGGAGATGCAAGTTGCGTATCTGACTATGTCTGATGCGGTAAGGACCCTTGATGGAAGCTGGGATGGCGATGCAAGTGAACAGTTCAAGGCGAACTTTGAGAAGATGTACACGAATTTGAAAATGACGGAAGATAAAATGAACGATGCAGTCGATGAAATGCTGAAAGCAGCGGAACTGTTTGACGAAGTAGAGAACAGCATCAAAACTGCGGCAGCTGGTTTGGATGTTGGCACATCTCCTTTCGCATAATCTTCCATTATATAACTGCAATTAGATAGGGCTGCCCAGGTTCTCTAACAAGGCGGCCCTATCTCAATAAGTAGGTTATCGGCTTGCTTCATAGTATTGATGCGAAAGGCAAAGACGGAGGAAAGGAAATGTTGCACGATACCGCGGCAATCAGAAGAGCTGCAAGAACACTTGAAACGATAGCCTCGAAAATAAAAGCCGAGGCGGATAAAGATGCAAAGTCGATACGTTCAGATTTAAACGCATTGAATGGTTCTACAGCGAACGCCATAGATGATGTGATGGACGAATTAGTCTCCAAACTAAAAAAAACAAGCAGTGGGATCATATCATGTGCGACCGTGCTTAGAGATTACGCAGATAAATTGGATGAAGCTGATGAGAAAGCGCAGGCACTTATTTCGTCAAATTAGTACATTTGTCAAAAAACGATTCAATTAATTCTTGCTAAGATGGATGCGTGGCAACTGCAACGAATGGATTTAAGATAATATGCGTTGAATGCAGTTTTTTGCGTTCAAAAGATGTTACTGATGTTGGGATGACACAAATGATTACAAAAAGGACAGGAGAAGAAGTATGGCTGATAAAATCGATATTAATACAGAACGTTTTGATTCAATAAGTATGAAATTTGCGAGCATCAGCGATACTCTCCAGAGCATAGCTGCTTCATTAACATCGGCATCGAACGATGTAAAACATGTAGCGCCTGGTCTTGATCAAGTAATTAGCAAATTGAGAAGGATAGAAGGGGCTCTCGAAGATGAGTCGGATTATTCAAAAAGAGTTTCAAAAAATGTCCGTACAGCATCCGACATGTGGAAAAGTGCTGAAAACAGCATAATAAGGTCCATACCATTTTCCAGTATATCATTGCTTTCCGATGTTCCTGTGAGACTCAAAGATGGCATCAATCCAGTAGATGGTAGGATTGAAGATAGTATCATAAGGATGTTGAATTATCCGGGTAATCGCAACTTGTGGTCACAGGACATGTGGGACAAGTATAATGATATCATTGCAGAAGCTATTCCATTTGAAACCGAAAATGGAATGTACGGTGTTATTTCTGGGGAAAACGTGCTCTTGATTACAAGCACAGGACTTACAATCATTGACTATACTGCAAAATCGACAAGTTTGGGAGCAACAGTAACTAAATACAACAACGATGGCTCATATTCAAAAACTGATTTTAAAACAGGCTTGGACAGTTTGGGCTGGGATGGGAAGCTCCTCGTTAAAGACAAGGATGGGAAATATGTACCATTGAAATTGGATCGCACTAAGATACCAGCAGATTCAAAGAAATCATACGAGCAAAAGCGCATAGGCACTATAGCACAATTTGGCGCAGGCGTAAGCGCCGAGAAGTCATTAGCTCACAATGAAGTTACTTATACTGATGGGCTGTATCAAAGAGAAACCAGCGCTTCTGTAAGTAAAGGTGAAGCTCATGCCTCCGTATATGCTGGCCTATACGCAACAAGCGTAGATGAAAATGGAAATGTTTCGTATCATCTCGAGCCCGGCATAGCTGCAGAAATTGGCGCTAGTTACACATTATTTGAAGCGGAAGATGTTCATACATATGGGTATGATAATCTTAATGTCCATGGTGGTTATGGAGTAACTATGGGCGAAGTAGGACTGGACGCGAATGTACAAGCGGGATTTGTTGATGGGGATTTTGGCTTTAGTGCTAAAGCAGAAGCAGAAGCCATACTTGTTGAAGTAAGTGGCGATGTTGGTTTTAATATTGCAGGCATAGAAGTGTCTATAAAACCTTCAGCAAATATTGGCGCTGGCGCTCATGCAGAAGCGGGATATCACGACGGAAAATTCTCTGTGGATGTCGGTGCTAGTTATGGAGTTGGCGCAGGTGTTAATGTTGAAGTAGACGCTAGCGGTTTAATCAACAATATTATTCAGTTCTCTTCTGACGTGAGTGGAAGAGTTGGTGATACTATTAACGCAATCCAAGAAGGAAGCCGAAGCTTAATTAGCAACCTTTTCAACCTTTAAGCATAGTTACACTTTAAGGTGTAATTAAACACAATAGAAATATGGAGGAATACAACTATGATTATCAACGGATTGCTTCCAATCGGCACAGTTGTCTTGCTAAAAGACAGTATCAAACGCGTAATGATCATCGGAGTCTGCCAAGGGACGGATGCGCCTGAAGGCAGGAAAATATACGATTATGTTGGATGTGTATATCCTGAAGGGTACTTGAGCGCAACTCAGAATTTCCTGTTTAATCAAGAACAAATTGAAAAACTCTTCTTTATTGGGTTTCAAGATGCTGAAGGCCTGTCTTTTACGGATAGGGCAAATACGCTTCTTGCCCAATTAAAAGCAGGAGCAGGGATTGATAACAAATAGGATCAGTGTTGTGAGATGAAGTTCATCTGCCCCATTTATTTGACATGTATAGAATACTGCGGATAAATAGGGTTGTTTTTGATGGTGACGTCGCAAGAGGTAAGCGGAGCCTGTGAAAAAGACTGTAAATCGGGAATATCCCAGCACCGCTAATCGACTGTAAGCGCTCAATAATCCATACTACATGAGGCACAACTGTCGAATAACTTCTGCCCAGGGCAGTAGGTCGGCGATCTGCTGCCCTAGGCTGATGGGCTGCGAGAACTCTGCCGGATGTAGTGTGGTTTATTGATTGCTTGCAATACTCAGCCAGAAAGCATGTTAGTTTTTCCTAGAAGATAAAATATAATTGGGGGAAAAATGAGCTTAAAGTATACGCCTAAGCAGATTCGTGAAGTGGCGGAGAGGCTATTCAGTTATTCAGAGCTGCTAAAGGAGATCACTGTATCCTTTAACGAACGTGACAGGGTGATTCTTTGCCCGTATTTTTAGTGGTACGAGCTGCTATGATGATCAATGTGTTGATATTTGCAATATGTTATGTAGAATGGAGAGGAGATTCAAAGATTTTTCAGAGGAACTACAATACGCTGCTGATGCGATTGAAAAAAGGGACGGTTTTCTTAAAGACCTGTGAATCCGTTAGTATGGAAACCGTGAATCTGGCTTTGCGGAAACCGATAGTCTATGACAATCAGAAAATGATGGGGACAAAAGGATAAAGAATAAAACTAGGGAAACTGTTGCGGAATAAGATTTACTGAAGGACTAAACAGATAGAAACAAGACGGATCCGTGGACGCTACACTGAAAAAGAATCATGCGCTCAACAAAAAGGAGGAAATCAGAATGCCCAGATTTCAAGTCACGATCTCCGAAATGTACAATGCCGCTAGCAAGATCCATCAGGCCGCTGAAGATTATCTGAGTACTGCATGCAAGGTTTATGCGTGCGCTGAAGTACTTGGGCAGTCCTGGGAAGGGGATTCCCAGGTAGCGTTCATGGAGGAACAGCGGAAAGCCGTGGAGTGGTTCAAGAAGATGGCATCACTGGTGGAATCTTATGTCCAGATGATCCAGCGCGTAGCCAAAGCTTACGAGGATGCGGACCGTGGAGCTACCGGCGCCATCAACGATCGTAACTGGAGCGCTATTCAGGATCCGATTACTGTGATGCTTTATGGGGCGCCAAATGTTATCCTTAACCCCTCGAATTTCTCGCATCTTATCCGCTAACGGAATTCTGCTGCTTCCCATATAGGCGCAGAAAAGCAAAACTACGTGGGAAGTATCATGCGATTAAACAGCAATACACGGAGGAAAAGCAATGTACACGCTTAGGAACTGTGTATGGGAGATTACGCTGGCATGCTGCTTTTCCTGCAGACACTGCGGCTCCAGCGGAGGGAAAGCCAGGCCTGACGAGCTAACCCGGGAGGAATGCCTTGACGTTGCTGATCAATTGGCAGATTTAGGCTGCCAGAGAGTTTCCCTGATTGGCGGGGAAGTATTCATTCGAAGTGATTGGGACCAGATTGCTGAACGCCTGATTACCAAAGGAGTTCGAACCGCGATCATCACCAACGGATTCCAGATGTCGGAAGCCCTCGTAACCAGGATTCGAGAGATTGGGATTGAGTCTGTCGCGGTATCCCTGGACGGCATGCAGGAGCATCATGACCAACTGCGGCAACCTGGCAGCTTTGCCAGAGCAGAGGCTGCCATTGACCGCCTGAGTCAGAGCGGAATCCCCGTTTCCGTAATCACTACATTGAATCATGAAAACGTATCGGATCTGGAAGACATGTACGTTTACTTGAAAGGATATCCGATTGTGGCCTGGCAAATTCAAGCTTGTTCACCAATGGGCAACGCAGCCAAAGGCGGGATCGATTACCGCTTTGATTTCGGAACGGTGATTGACTTCGTATCAGAGCATGCAAGGCATGCGCCGTTTGCCCTTGGAATCGCTGATAACATCGGATATTTTACGGAGGATGAAGGCAGCTTGCGGGGCAATCTCAGCGGGGCAGCGGTATTCAAGGGGTGCCGTGCTGGGATTAATGGCATCGGCATCGACAGCGTTGGGAATGTCAAGGGATGTGAAGCGCTGTATGATGACTGCTTCATGGAAGGAAACCTGAGGCAGCGATCTCTTCGGGAAATCTGGGAAGATTCGAATGCGTTTGCGTACAATCGTAAGATGACATGGGAAAACCTTCATGGCAAGTGCGCGGAGTGCCCGGATAACTGGCTTTGCAGGGGTGGGTGCCGTTCCTACAATTATTTTGTCCATGGGGACTTGTATGAATCGCCGTTCTGCGCGAGGGACCGTCATGGAATGCAATCCGAAGCTGCAATATTTCCTATGCGCAACGGATATTGATTATCCACGAAGCACTTCGATAAGAGGATTCGTAAGCGCAAAATAAACCACACCTACCAATACCTCACTTGAGATGAGATAATGTGCCCAAATGGTTCTCGGGAATTCCCGAGAATGCTAAATGAATGGACATAGCTCAGACCAGTTTCACACCGCCATATGAGCAAACAAGCTTGTTTACTGCGAATCCTTCAACTGTAACAGCTTTTCGACGTTCACCCATACGCAAGGGCGCAGGGCAAACACGGTGTATTTGTTGAAATCAGAAGTTGTCTTGGCCTCGGAAATATACCCCGTACTCGAAACGTAATACACGCCCATGATGCCGTGATTGCCAATTTCCGCATCCATCAGCAACCAAACAGCTCTGCCGCTTACGGAGCCTGCGGGCACGCCCACTTCCTCGCCAATCTGTTTTGCGTAGGGCGTGAGAGGACAGATAAGAGAGACGGCGCCATCGAAATATTCTTCTGCCTGATCACGGTTCAGCAAAAACACGTTTGTGTCAGCCTTACGCGTTATGCAGGCCTTTTCCTCAGCGGTAAAAGCCGTATCGGAGAACTCGCCATTTAGATAATGAGACGCGGTGGAGCGGCGGAAGCCTAAATAGGTTTTGTATACGTCGGCTTGAGTTTTATACGTGTCGTTGTATCGGTACATGGTAAGTGCGAAATCGTCCGGCGCATACTTTGTCTCGTCCTCTTTGCTGAAATATGCACTGTAAGACAGTGCTTGGCCGCTAATAAGCAGCGCGCAGCCATCGCTTACGCGCAGCACACGCCATGTGATGGGCTCAAGGTTCGTGGCGTTGTTTATGTAGAATCTTCCGAAAGAAAGCGTATCGCCCTTTCTTATGCGAAGAGTGCGAATGAGTTTGCTGTCCACGGCGATCTTTTCCGCAACGTTCTTGTAGTCGGGTATCTTATTGTATAACTCAAGTGCGGCCTCGGGGTCGTCATCGGCGATGATGCCCGCTTTCCTGTAGTAAGCCTCCTTCAGCAACTCATCGGAGTCCTTATAGCCGGGGTGCTGCTCCAAAAACTCTATGGCACTGTCGTAGTTTTTTAGCACCCAGTATTTGTTGGTGCTCAAGTTGTCGACTCCGAAGTTGACACTTACACCCTCGTCAAGGCCTTCAAACCTGATATAGTTTACGTCTACGCTTTTGGCAATTTGAAGGTAATTGCACTCTATTACGCGCTCCTTCGCGTCCTCGTAATCGTCCAATTCCTCAAAAATAGAGATGGCCTGAGAGTAAAGGCCGTCTTGAAAATATTCGCTTGCGCGGGCATAGCGGGCTTTTTTGTACATATCGTCTGCACCGTCGATGGCGGCGGCTTTGAGGAAACTCTTTCCCGCGTTATAATAATCACCCGCATCGTAGTATTGAACGCCCTGCTCATATTCTAATTGCAGGCGTAATTCTTCGTCGTAAGAGTCATTTGGCAGCAATTCCAAAAAGCCCATCGCGAGTATGGGGTTTCCGCCTTCATGTATCCTCAATACTGCGGCCATTATCTCGGCCGAAATCTCTTCATCGAGTTCTACGTTTCTTTGAGTTTTTATGTGTTCCTTTACGAGCGCAAGGTTGTTTTCTTTCGCGCCTTTAAGCACCAATTCGCGGCAAGCGGTTTGGTAATAGGGTTGTGCTGCGGAGAAAGTGCGGGCACTCTTGAGCAATTCCTCCGCTTTGGCGTAATCACCCTGTTCAAGGGCGTTAACGCCGCTTATGGCATCATTGAATGTGGCAGCCCTCTTTTTAAGCGCGCTACCGTAGCGCATTACAATTTCAAACACATCTTCGGCATAGTCTAATTCGCCGCGCTTGAACGCCGCTTCTCCCGCGTTCATTACGGCAGTCTCCACGGCGTTTACTGCTTCGCTTGAGAAGCCGCCACTGTTTGTGAATTTCACCGCACGCACAAGGTCGCTGATATCGAGGCTGTACTTCTTGGAGTCAAAGGCACTCCTGGACGTGCCACCCTTTACAGCCTCGGCGAGCAGTGAAGCTGTTTTGTCGTATTTAGGGCAATCGAAGGCGTAGTCGACGGCCTTAGGAAAATTTCCTTTTTCGAGGGCTCGACGCGCTTTTGAAATGTAATATTCATCGTTCAAACCTCCGAACCAGGCGATCGCGGCGAGCGGCAGCGCGATTACAAGCAATGTGATTAGTAAAAGCATTATTCTGCTGCGTTGCCGCTGCTTTTCGATCCGTATTTCGTTCTGTGCATCATTAAAGAGCATAGAGGCACCTCACCGAGGTTTTTTGTTCATTTTATCAAAGCAGCAATTTTATGTCAACAATCTGTTATCCAGAATATTGTAATACAGGGCAGTTTATAATATAATAGTTTAAAGTGGTTAGTGGAGGTCCTATAAGATGTCTCAGGCAGACGAACCTAAAAGAATGCTGCGGTTTGAAATAAGCGAAAAAGTGGCGAAAAAGCGCGTAAGAAGGTACGTGGGTGGCCTGTTCGGTGCGCCGATATTTCTGACGGCAGGTGCGGTTGTGAACAAGTACTACGTACCCTCTATGTTGTTCGACCTTAAAGCAGCAGGAAACGTGACGGTGGGGTTCAAAAGTCTGTCCTACGAAGCGAAACGCCTGAACAATCTGAGTGTGAGCTACTCCTGCAACACGGCCCTTACCTCAGAATATCGGCTCATACCAATAGACATGAGCCGCTTTCTCGACGACGCGCTTATGGAGCGCATGGCGCCTTTCGACTTTGAAAAGCTGACCGACGTAAAGGACACAATAATACAATGCGACGGCGCGAAGGTACTCGAGGCGGACACGCCCTACGAGGAATGTCTCGAAAGGGCCAAGGAAAACGCTGCCTACTTGATGAGCGGCTACATAGCGTCCAAACAGCCCAACTGGTACGAGTATGAGCTAATGGAATACAGGCTCGATTTTACGGACATATCCTCACAAACAGCGCTTCTGCCCGTGTACATAGTGGAATGTGCGAGCGAGGGCAAGCGTTATTCCTTTATGGTCAACGGCCAGACCGGCGAGGTCGCAGGCCCGAGACCGATCTCGCGCGTGAAACGCACTGCAGCCTTCATGCTCCTGTTCGCGCTTTTGATGCTTTCATGTCAGGAAACATGGGGGCCAACTGTGACTTCATTTGAGGAAAAGCTGGTTGTAAGCATCATCGCGCTGGTACCCTGCATACTGGTCGCGTGGCTTTTGTACGCGATCATCTTCAAAAGCATGAGCGCGAGAAGGCGCATAAATGCAGATTTGCTGCCGAGAAGTGGGTATCAGCTGTCTGTCAAGAATCAAGCGAAAACCGAGCTCAAATGCGAGACAGTTTCCGTATTCAGAGACCCCAGCACCGGCAACGTGATATACAACATACTTGCGTTTGTGTTTATAATACTGGGCAAGATACTGCTTATTGCGTTGAGGATAGCCTTGGAGGCCGCTTTGAGCGCGGCTATAAACAGCGACAGCGACTCCGGCAGACGCACGGGCGGCGGACGTTCCTCCGGCACACATCCCGGCGGACATTCTTCCGGTGGTTTCGGAGGCGCCCACCCCGGTGGCGGTCATTCATCCGGCAGCGGAGCAGGCAGGAGAAGATAGTGCCAATAGCCATGAAAGATAATGCTGGTGTTGTACAAGTGAAAAACCATGGGAAGTTTAGAGGAGGCGCAACCCCTCTGACCTGCCCCCAAAAACTGTCCAACCCAAATGTTGGTCTGATGTCGACTATTCTACGGCACCGTGGAGCACATCTCCCTTTCGCGGTTTCTGGATATGAACGATCTGGAGGACGGATGTTTTTCGCTTGATGCCATACTCCAGTTGGCGTCAAACAGCGTCAGCTTTTCATGTCGCATATGACGACATGATTACTTTGGCTTTTTTGCAAAAATGATACTGATTCGAATGGAAAGCTGGGGAGTCAGAACCGCCGTGGTATTCATCCGGTAATATGGATGTTCTTGTGTCGCTAATAATTCATAGAATTACACAAAAAGTCAACGACGGGCAACACCTCAGGGTGGATTACATGTCCACGTGCGACGCTACCCGCCAATTTCCTTACTGCCTGCTCCCGAACACTTCTCCCTTCTTTGCTGCGTTTTCGAATTAACCTTTTCTTCTCTTGCTTTTTTGCCCCCATGGTGTTACACTTTATCAGCCGACTGGGAGATAACCAGTTGATATAGAGTCCGGGAATTTGATAACAAGGGCAAAACAATTTGTAAGAATCGCACAAAAATAACGTTAAAATTTGGGGCATTAGCACAGTTGGTAGGACGAGGTACTCGTACTTACGCCCCAGAAACCGGGTTATCTGCACGGCTGATTGCGCACTGAAACTCAAGATTCTCACTCATGAAAATGAGTGAGTTTTTA
>JAEEGL016252542.1_pt1 | contig 22361 bp, 18 predicted proteins | sample 9134231 | NCBI WGS metagenome assembly JAEEGL01 (sample SAMN16246548, study PRJNA631951) | gut metagenome | biome: gut microbiome; feature: rumen; material: fiber-attached | host: Bos | place: Iran: Karaj | collected 2018-10
AAAAATTTTTAATTGCTTCGCAAATTTACGTCTACTAAATCCAAGTTCAATTCTTTTATTATAAAGAAATTCATTATATGAAATATCTTCTAAAGGAGGTGCTTGAAGTAATAAAACTTCTTTTTTCTCTTCTTCCATAATAGACCTCCTTCCTACATAATAACAGATTCGATTAATCTATCATTTAGGTAACTATTATTATGACAATATAAGTTGTAACTATAGTGACCATTTGAATTAATCTTAAAATCAGTATTTGAAGGAATATATATTACATATTCATCCATTTCTTTTTTCATTACAAATTTTGATACAATATTGCCATCTTCAAAATAAACATATTTTTCACCAGATATTTCTAGTTCAAATTCTGAATCAGCACTCAATCGAATAATATTGAATGAATTCTTTACAGTTAAACCTGAAGAATCATAATTATCATCTAATGATGTAATATGAGTTAATAATATTTCAGGAATATGAGCACTACCTAATATTCCGATGTTTTCCATATTTATTAGACTTCTTAATTTTACAAATCCATCACCTGAGAATAATATTCCAGTAAATAATGATACTAATGCATAAGTTAATTTTTTAAAATCTTCTTTTGTTAGATTCACATCTATTTTCTTTAAAGCCATAAATAATAAAGGCTCAAAATCTTTTCTAAAATTACCTATGTTATTTTGTAAATCATATAAAACAACACCATCTCCGTCATTAATAAGGAATGATTTTCCCATATCAATACCTAAATTAATTATTGATTCTTTAGGTGATATATGTGAATATAAAAAATCAAATAATTCCATTAATGTACCCTGTAAATTTTCAACATATTCTTCTTTACTACCAATTGAAGAACATATAACTGGAAGTAAGTCATTTAAATAGACATATGGTGTTACATTTATGTATGGAGATTTAAATTTATTTAAAAATGAAATCGTAGATTCATCCTTAAATTTATCTAACTTATATTCTCCTACTAGACTTGCATTATCTAGCTTAGACATTCTTTTCTTAACTAAATCGATATGATCTTGATAATTTAAATCTGTAATAATATCAGGTAAAAACATATCAGTGCCATATCGTATAAATGAAAAGCCATAAGGGGCAACAAATGGGACAGGATCATTTAAATTAATTATGCTAAATATATTAGAATAGTTTTCACCCTTTTCAAATATATCCTCATCATCTGATTTAACTATTTTTCCGGCAGGTGGTTCAAATGAGTATGCATAAATATCATCTTTAGTATAATTGACTTGCTCAGAAATTATATTTTTCCCTTCTACTAGTCCATCATCGATTCTACCTGATGCTAAATTAACAACCGCACCACCTCTAGAATAACCAGCAGTCCATATTTTAATATTTCCTGTGATTGAATAATCATCAATATATTTCTTTAAGAAATTTAAATAGATTTCAGATGCTTCAAAAAAGCCTTCCGCAAAATCTTCATTATTTCCAAGTTTAAAATTACTAGCCCATTCATTTAAATATCCAGAGCCTCTAACCGTAATACCTATTAATGTATAATCATCATATGATTTACTTGCAATAAAAACACCAAATGATGATGATGTTGGTTTTGATGTACCATATGGATTTGCTAAATAATTCTTAAAACCTAATGTGCTAAATAATTCTTTAGCATTCACATCAGCATTTGTAAAATCACCATTTGAAGTTGCCGAAAATCCTGCTAGGGCTAAACAAGCACTCGCTGAAGCTAAGTGAGGATTATATTCACTTGCTGGATTATTAAAATAGGCATCATCAAAATAGATATCATATGGCACTTTTTCCGTTGTCTTATATGATGCAAAATGCATTATTTTACTTTCAACATTTTTACATGCTGTTAAAACTATTAATAATGTAGCTATTAAAAGCGCTAATAACATCTTTTTAATGTATTTAAAACATGCACTAATACTCAAAATAACACCACCTTTCATATGGTTTTTTTAAAACAAATTACTACTTATTTCTTGTATTTTACTAATGTTAATATATTTTGGTTATCTTGATATTCATAATGAACTTCATCCATTATCTTCTTTACCATGAAAATACCTAAACCACCGACTTCTCTTTCATCACTTGAAGCGGTAATATCAGGATCACTAAGTTCTAGTGGATTAAATGGCTTACCACTATCCTTAAATACAAATGTAACACTATCATTTGTTTTAGATAATGTTATTGTAACAGTACCTTTTTCTTTTTCTGAATAAGCATAATGAGCAACATTTACAAATATTTCCTCTAATGCTGTATTTATCATAACAATATCCTTTTTAGAGAATTCTAGTACTTTTAATAAGCTAGATGCATAATCAAATAGATTATCTAATTCTTTCACATCTGCTTCAAATACTCTACTTTCTACAATAGATTTAACATCTTCAAATTTATATGCCAAAATTGTTATATCATCAAACTGTTCACAATCTAATGAGAAGCTATCAATATCCTTTTTTAAAGAAACTACAAAAGATTCAGGATTATGATTCTTATTATTTTTAGCAAATCTTAATAATCTATTCTCACCATATAATTCATTATTTATATTATGAGCTTCAGTTACACCATCAGTATATAATAATAACTTATCGCCTTTAGCTAATGTTATCTTTTCTTCGTGGTATTTAGAACCATCAAATGCCCCAAGTACAACACCTGGCTTACCCTCTAAAAACTTAGGTGTGCCATCTAAGATAGCTAATACCTTATTATGACCAGCATTAGTATATTTTAATTCACCTGTTACTAAATTTAAGATACCAAGCCAGCAAGTAACAAACACATTAGTGTCGTTATTATTACATAACGAAATATTACTTCTAGTCATTATATAAGATGTATCATCCTTAAAAGACATAGTTAATGATTTAATCAATGTTTCTGTTTTCATCATAAATAACGCGGCTGGAATACCTTTTCCAGAAACATCACCAATAACTAGTGCTAAATGCGAGTCATCAACATAAAAATAATCATAGAAATCTCCACCTATTTCTTTAGCGGCTTCCATCATTCCATAGATATTCTCATCACTCTTATCATCCTTAGGTAATACTGATTGTTGAATTTCACTTGCAACATTAAGCTCAGATTGCATCTTTTCCTTATCTTTAGATGTTTTAGATTCAAGCATTAATAATCTTAAGCTTCTTTTTGAAACACCATAACCAACATTAGAAATGATAGCTAATGTTAAAAATCTAGGTAAATAATAATATACAAAAACCTTAAGATATCTATTATCTCCCTGGCTTTTTAAGAAATTAATGTATCTAATTCTTTGACCTATTGTTGCTTCATCAACATTTATTTTTACACCATCTAACTCAATATAATACGCACCATTCAATAAATTGGCGTCCCATTCTCCCAAAAACATTCCCATATATATTGCTAAGAACATTGTTATTGAAACTAAAATAAAAGCAAATAATGTTAACTTTGGACTAAAATAATGGTTAACTACTAATATACAAGCAGCCCACATTAATACTCCGTGTTTAGGAAGTAAAACATTTAGTATTGCGATAGCCAAAACAAATTGGACAATTAAATAATATTTAAATTGTCTTTTTTTAATATATTTAGAATCTATATATAAAATACTTGTTCCTAACCACACAACCAATATAGGAAATGAAATATTAACTAAAACTGATGTATATTGTGACGCTTCAAAAACACCAGTCAAATAAAAGATCCAAGCTAATAAAATAGCTAGCGAAGCAAAAAAGCAGCCTTTAGCTAGACCTTTATTAGCATCTATTTCGTTTTGGTCATAAATTTCTTTAGTTAAATAACTGTTTTCCATATTATTCTATTCCTTTAAAAGTATCATTTACTAACCACTCAAATTCTTTATAGGCGTTTGTGTCCTTTAACCCATCAAAGCATTTTACTAGCTCCATATAGCGCCATTTATGTGAAGATGGATTAGATTCACGAAATCTATTCCAAATGTCATTACCAATTAAATAATAATCATTATGAATAGCTCTTATATTTGATAATTTATCTCCAAGAGCCACTATTTTTACATCAAGATTAGCATTTTTTAATCTATTTAATGCTAAGGCCTTTTTTTCCTTCCAGCCTAAATTACCATAATTAGGAAGAGTATTATCAGACTCTTCATTTACAATATCAGCTATTCTTTTTCCAAATTCTAATTTTATATCATCATATGTTACATCAGTATCTTCAATTAAATCATGAAGTGCGGCTGCGGCTATTAGCTCATTATCATCAGTTATAGTTGCAACTACACTCATCGCTTCAAGCGGATGTAAAATATAAGGGATTTTTTTGCCTTTTCTAGAGACACCTTCATGATGCTTTGTAGCATAAGTGATAGCCTTATCAATTAATTCGTAATTATTCAATGCTATCACTTCCCTTAATTAGGCCCATACTTCTACCTATATTAGTTAATCTAGAAGCCATCCTTTCGTTCATTTTTCTTTCTCCATAAATGGCATCTAACACTAATCTAACTACATTTTCACCCATATCTTTAGATAAAACAAATACAACTGATAATGCTAAAGGACCAGTAGCGTTTGTAATAATGTCAATATCTTTACCACTAAACTGTCTTATAGAAAATTCATAAGCCAAATCACTATATTGACGAATAAAATCATCCAAATTCTTCAATGTCTTAAAGCCGAATGATTTAAATACCTTTAGGAAATTAGATAAATTAACTTCTTCAATTTCCATATTCTTAATTGTGGCAATCCTCTTATTTAAATCATCGAATCCACCATTTTCGATATATGCTTTAAAGGAATCACCATTTAATTCTAGTTCATCTAATGTTCCATCTTTAACGATTTGTTTTACCCTTCTTCTATAATCATCAATTGAATTTCTTATATTACAAAAAGTTTCATCTGCTAATTCCAATAAACCTGCTAGACGCATAAATGAACGCATATATTCACGTGGCATTTCAATATCAGTTTTATATCCTGTATCATGTTGAACTGCTGCCCAAGCATGTTGAAGAATACTTCTAATTTGAATTTCAAATCTTACATCGTTAAGTTCTGGCATTTCAGGATCAAAATACATTTCTTTAGGAATTTTAGCAATATAATGTAGTGACATATAACCAAATTCATCAATGTTATACATCTTTCTTTTATCAATTGAGTTTTCCCAATCGATAACAAAGCTTTTCTCAACTAATGCAGCATATTTATCGATTTCATCCATATAGAATGTAACTAATCTTACACCAACAATGTCCGTAATATCAAAAATATCACTGTATTTATATCCCTTACGTTCAAGCTTTCCCTTCAGTGAATCATATGCTTTAATACGACCTTCAATACTATTTACAATATTACCTGAATTATTAACAAATTCCTGAAGCTTATTAATGAGTATCTCTTTTATTTTGTTATATATTTTTTGATTTTTATAATATTGTTCTAATATTAATGTGCAATGTTCATCCATAGGCTTACTCCTTTATAGTTAAGAATGTAGAAAAGCCTGTCATGTCTAATACTTCTAGTACCTCATCTTTAGGATTATTTACAATTAAGTTTCCACCATTTGCAGTCATTGTCTTATGTAAAACAAGTAAAACTCTTAATCCAGCACTTGATATATAATCTAATTCTTTTAATAATAAATTTAAAGTCTTAACACATACAAGTTTTCCATCGATTGCACTTTCAAGTTCAGGGGCTGTATTAGTATCTAATCTACCCTTTAGTACAACATTTAATTCATTTCCATTCGCACTAATATCTATTGTCATATTGATTCCTCCAATGCCAAATGTATATATTAAAAATATTTTATAATATTTTTTTTATAATGTCTATAAAACTAAAATCTTATAGAGATACTTTAATAAGGGGCTATAAAAACTAATTAGTTGTTTTTACTTCCCCTTATACAATGCTACTTTTTATTTTTTAATCTTTCCGCTATTCTTCTTTGCTTAGTTTCAATTCTTGCTTTTTTCCACTCTAGCTTCTTTTCTTTAAGAGTAAGACGCTTAGGATCATTAATAAACTGATCGATAATACTATCATCATTCTTTAATATCTTCTTATTTATGAACTCAATAGTTCCGAAGAATATAGGAAGAGCTGCAAATACGAATATTCCTAAAATAATAAAATTACCTTTATCACTAAATAAATTCTTAATAGGATCAGAATTCCATGGCTGCATAAATTCATGCATAAATGGCGAATCAAATACTGTTTCACCCTTTGATGAATCAAAACCAAACATAGCCGCGTTTGTAGGCATGCCACCAACAAATGATGTAGGTAACATAAACGCCAATGAAATGACAGTTAATATAATCAATATGAAAGCAAACAATCTATATTTTGTAAATGGCAAACACATTGTAAATGCTACTACTAATCCGGAGAATGTTAAAAGAATTGAAATCATAGATTTTACATTTTCTTCACTAATCCAAGGCTCATATCCCAAACTATATGGCATAGTAAATGCCTGAATAGAAATTACAATTGCTATCATGGCTAAAAGTCCAGCGGCTATACCTTTTGCTATTATATTCTTAGTAAATGAACCCTTAATTGGGCGTTTGCTAAATTCAAGTGAAAGTACAAAACCACCAGTACCAATAACTGCTGATTCAAGCATATATGCATTTTCAATTGTGTACCACATTTGACCCTTTTTTAATGGTATTAAGGCAAATGCTAAGAATAATATCGCAAATGACTTCATTAAGAATAGTATTGATGTTCTAGAAATATTACCAATAACTCTTCTTCCTTGAGCAACAACATCCTTTAAATGTGAAAAATCATTATCCATTAAAACAACATCAGAAACAGATTTAGCTGCATCAGTTGCTTTAGCAAATGTAATTGATGAATCAGCTCTTCTTAAAGCTAAAATATCATTTACACCATCACCTGTCATAGCAACCTTATGTTTCTTTTCTTGTAAGGCTTTAACAATAGCTTCCTTTTGTTCAGGAGATACTCTAGCAAATATTGTATATTCCTCAACTAATGAAGGAATATCTTCTAAGCTAACTCCTTCTAAAGAAATAGCCTTATCAGCATTTTCTACACCACATGTTTTAGCAATTTTACTTACAGTTAATGGATTATCTCCTGATATTACCTTAACTGTAACACCATTATCCTTGAAGAATTCCAAAGTATCCTTTGCACTCTTTCTTATCTGATCTTCTATTACAAAGAAGGCCAAAAGCTCATCATTTAATTTAAATGCTAATACTCTTTTTCCTTCACTCGCCTTTTGATTTACAAATTCTAATCTTTCATCATCTTTGTCCAATAAATATTCTGGTGCACCTAGCAAAAGTTTATCACCATTCTTATAGATTAGTCCTGATGACTTATGCTCACTTGAAAACGGAATTAATTCTTGATATTCAACATCTGTATTTTCACCAAATTCATTGAACAATGCTTCTGCAGTTTGATTCTTAGATCCACTTACACCAAGCAAATTCCTAATATTATCGTAAATATATTCTAAATGTGTAAATCTCTTTGTTTCACACACTTTCATTGTTCCATCAGTTAATGTACCAGTCTTATCTAAACAAATTACATCGACTCTAGATAAATTTTCTAATGAATATAATTCCTGAATTAATGTCTGTCTTTTAGATAAAGATGCAATAGATAATACCAATGTTACAGATGTAGTTAAAACTAAACCAGAAGGCATAACACCTACTGCAAATGATCCAACCGTAATCATAATACGAGCCCATGATACAGGATCAGAAATGCTCATTTCCATACCATCCCATAAAGAAGCGTCAGTACCATATTTTTGAATCTTAATAATCATTGAAACTATGATAGTAATAGTTACTACTACTAAACATACAGCTAAAACCTTCATAATTAGCATTATTTTTGACATAAGTTCTGATTTATGTCTTTCCATTGATTTAACTTTAGAAGATATACTTTGGGCAAATGTATCATCACCAACTGCTATTGTCTTGACCTTAGCATCTCCAACAATGATTGATGATCCAGAAAATATCTTGTCACCAGGATATTTTTTTATATAATCTGATTCACCTGTAAGATTAGATTCATCTACTTGTAAATAACCTTCAATTAGCACAAAATCAGCAGTAGCTTGTTCTCCTGCTTTAAGTAATACTATGTCATCCATTACTATTTCGTCGGCATTAATTGTTTCTTCTTTTCCATCTCTTAATACACGGCTTTTTGCTAAAGTAATTATTTTTAGACCGTCTAATACTTTTTTACCATGAATTTCTTGAATTGTACCAATGGTAATATTCATTACTGCTGGAATCAAAAATACAAATTTTGAAAAACCGAAATGTTTATCAACAACTGCCGCATTACCAGTAGAATATAAATAAATAATAAATATTAAAAAAGTAATAGCAATAATAATTAATATTGTGTTAAAGAACGTGAAGACATTATGAAATACTATCTGACCAATAGTTTTTTCATTATTCTTAGTGGATTTATTTACTAATCCATTTTCTGTTCTTTCCTTAACCTCTTCATTAGTTAAGCCACAGATTGTATTGTATTGTTGTATCTCTTTATTTTCCATATGTCACAATAGTAAATCCTTTCTTCATCACTTATAATTATACTATAATTATACTACTTATTTAACTTTCTTGATATACCAAATTCTTGTTGCACAATATATGCAAAAAAATGGTATAATAATGATAATTAAATCGCATAAATAGGAGAATTATATTTTATGATTAATTTATACAAAAACGAAAAAATAGAAATGAAATATTTTGAATTTGGTACAGGTAATAAAAATATGATAATTATACCTGGCGTAAGCGTCCAAAGCGTTATGGAGTCAGAAAATTTAATTATAAATGCTTACAAATTATTCAGTGATGATTTTAAAGTATATGTATTTGATAGAATAAATAATATGCCTAATAATTATAGTATATTTGATATGGCAGATGACATGATTAAGGTAATAGATGGACTAAATCTAAAAGATATATATCTATTTGGAACTTCTCAAGGTGGAATGATTGCCCAATTAATAGCAATTAAAAGACCTGATTTAATAGTAAAACTTAATATTAACTCAACCACTTCTTTTGTTAATTCTAAAACTATTAAAATTTTTGACAAAATAATAAATCTAGCATTAGCTAACAAGTTAGATAAAATGCTAGATTTATTTTGCCAAGTTGTTTATTCAGATGAATCTTATATTCAACTAAAAGATAGTCTTAATGCTTATTCTAAATCTCTAACAAAAGAAGATATTGAAAGATTTATTATAGAATGTAAAGCATTAAATGGATTCGATATTTCAGATAAACTTCAATGTATCAAAACTAAAACATTAATAATTTGTTCTAAAGATGACAAACTTATTGATTACACTGATTCATTATTACTAAATGATAAAATCAAGAATTCTGAAATAATAATTTATGAAAACTACGGACATGCTGTTTACGATGAAGCTCCTGATATAAAATCAAAGATATATGATTTTTTTATGAGCGCCATCTAATTAACTATTAATTTGTTAATAATGAAATTAAAGCATTTATTTCTTCATCGTTCATACCACCATTAATTAAATAATTACGGATATATGATGAGAAATTCATATCATTTAAAACTGCATTTTCATCACCAACTAAGAAGCGTAGCATTGTGTCTACGTTTCTTTCTTTTATAATGTTATATCTTAAAGAATCACTATCTTTTGTAATACGATAATAATTCTTATAAGTTAACATATAATCATCAACTAATTCTTGATAAGTAGCTCCACAAAGCGCCTCTAATACGATACATACAAAACCTGTACGATCTTTTCCTTCTTGGCAATGAATTAAATATGGACCTTCAAAATCTAACATTTGTTTGAATCCGTCAGCTAGTTTTCCTCTAAAATCATCAGATTTATAATTCATATTCATCGCAAGTGGAACTATTTTTTCGTTGTGTGAAGCCGTTAATAAAAAGGCATTTCTTTGATACAAGGATAAGAAATATGGTGAATCAAAATCATCTTTTGCAATATAGCCATCTATTTTTTCTTTAGTATCAGCTAAGTTCAAAACGAAATTAATTCCATCATTAGCCATTAAAGTATCTACATAATGAGCTCTCTTATGCTTATTATCACATGGAGATGCAGATCTATATAGAATGTTATTCTTTAAATTACCTACTTCTATGACTCTATAATTGGCAAATTCCTCATCAGTTGTATATTTACTTCTTTCATCTTCGTATTGGATATTCATTGTATTTTGAATATCTTTATATTTTCCTTTTTGATTTAGGATAATTGAACCTAAATCATTTTCTTTTACTTTAGCTATGTCCCAATAATCATCACCATAATTAAGTGTTAATTTAACATAATCATATCCAGGATAACCAACAAGTAATGTCTCGCCTGCATCGACATAATATCCATTGTAATAAGGTATATCTTCTACCTTATAACCATTAGTGAATTCAACATTGACACTATCACCATAAGCAAATCCTTTATTATTAAAGTCATCTATTGTTATTTTTAGATAAACTCCACCAAATTCTAGTTCATGCTCAAGTTCCAAATCCTTAATACTTTGACTAGATTTACAAGAAAATAATGACAATGAAGATACAAAAATTAATAATAAACATAATATTTTTTTCATGTTTGATTCACCTTCTTTTAAGTATTTGAACAAAAGTGACAATAATTTCACCTATGGACAAACCCACATTTTAAAACTACGACTATAATATACAAGACCACTGTTGCAAAGTGTAAGCAAAAAATGTTGCTTAATCCATTTTTTAAACCAAATCGATTGAACAACATTTAACTTTTATCGCTAAAAACATATTATTTATCAGCATTAAAGATAGGCCAAGAATATTGCATCATATACTCTCCTCTATATGCTCTTATAGCATCAGGATTATTATTCTTATATTCATATGCATCACAATCTATTTTACTAATATCTATAAAGCATTCATTATGTCTTTTAATAAATACATCTTCAAGTCCAACAGATTTTAAAGTAGATATTATATCTGCAACTAAATTTCTAAAATATGATTTATGATCATCATCCTCCCATAAAATCGCATTAAGCTCATTTACATTAATTGCTGCACCTTCTCTATCTATTAAGTATGCAAATAATTCTTTGGATTTACTTCTTGCAAATTTTAAAGGAACTCCATCATAAAACACTTCAAAGTTACCGAAGCATCTTACCTGTAATTTCTTTGTAGGCTTTAACGCTACATCAAATCTTAATCCTTCTATTTCTTCCTTTAGCTTTTTTTCATTTACAGGCTTTGTTACATATCCTGATGCATGTAATTTATAGGCATCAAGGGCATAATTATCATATGCAGTAACAAAAATAATATTGATTTTAGGATTAACTGATTTAAATTTTTTAGCTAATTGAATACCGTTTATACCTGGCATTTCAATATCTAAAAAGGCAATATCAATCAAATTATTTTCATTTTCCTTCCATGCTAAAACAGGATTAGTATATGTCAATACCTCAGAATCAGGTAAAATCTTATTTACCGCATTTAAAAGACGGATTAATTGTAATTTTTCATCATCGACTAAGATTACTTTCATACATTCACCTTCTTTAATCTAATAACAACATTAGTACCCTTATTAATTTCACTATTAATACTTATATCTCCATTACTCATACTTTTAATACGATATTTTATATTATTAATACCATAGTGATTTTCTTCCTTTGTAACATCGTCCATATTAAAGCCAACACCATCATCATCTATTTCAATAATATATTCTTCTTCAGTTTCAGATGTTTTAATTTTTAATGTTCCACCCTCAACTTTTTTTAAAATACCATGCTTAATTGCATTTTCTACTATTGGCTGAACACTTAATACAGGAACTAGAAAATCTGTTGTTTTTAAATCATAAATAACATTAATTCTATCTTCAAACCTCAATTTCTCTAACGAAATATAAGTTTTAATATGCTTTAATTCATATTCAAATGGAACTAATTTAACTTCAGTTAAAGATGATAAATTACTCCTTAAATATTCAGTAAAATCATCTAATGCCTCTTGTGCCTTACTTGGATTAATTATAATTAATGTAGATATTGCAGATAAGGAATTATAAATAAAATGTGGCTGAATCTGAGATAGCATAATTTTAACCTGTGCATCCTTAATCTTTTCGTTTTGTTCAGATATTTGATAATTCTTCTCAACACCAATAAATACAAATAATAATTCAATCGCTACAATAATAGATGCATATGCAATCGCATATCCCTTAAATACATTTTGAATAATAATCGCAACAAAAGGTAAAACACAATATAAAGCAAATGCTAATTTTTCTCTAAGATTTAAATGCTTACTAAAAATAGATACTAAGAAAATAGCACCAAACATAATAAATTGGTATCCTTGAGATAATATCATAGTACCACTTCTAACATATACACCATTTTCTGCTATAAAGAATACACCAGTAAATATATTTATAATATCTAATAAGCAAAATATAGTAAACGAGCTTAAGTTAATGATATTAAGTGTTTTACCAATCCTATTTGGTAATTCTGTATAATTCTTCATATATCTAAATAATAACAATAATTCGATATTGTTCATTATATAAAACGAAGTGTAAAAAGCAATGATAAAACCATTGCTAGTATATGACATTCTAATTATTGTAAATGCCAAATATACAGAAAAATGAAAAATAGTAAAAACGAAAAAATCCAATAAACATTTTTCATCTTTTCTTTTTTTCTTTTTTAAAATGATGCTTATAATATGTATTCCAAGCATTAAAATACCAAAAATACATACTGTCGCATTAAAAATATAATTGCTTTCCATAATTAGATTTTATCACAATTAGAAATTAAATTGCTAATAAAAAGGAAAATTCATCGAATATAAGTTTTGTAAAATATTAAGAATACAAAAATGTGCAACCATAAATAACACGGATATTAAAAATAACTTTTTAATTTTTATTCCCGGTTTCATACTGATAAGATCCAAATAAATCGGATTTCTCCCTCCTCTACTTTAGCAATAATATGCCCCACGAATGGGGCATTTATTAGTTATATCTATGCTTATTTAGATGTCCAACTATTAATTTTTGATGTAATATAATTTCTATCAATCATTTGTTCTTCTGTTAATTGATAATCAGCAGCTACACCATCATCGATATTTTGATACTTATTATCAACTTTCTTTGAAATAGTTGTTAAGCTTGAAGAATAAAGAGCAGTACCAATTGGAGTAACAGTATATCTAACGGCACATGGACCACCAGCTGTTTTTTCTCCTAATGTTACAACATTTTTATTATTTAACTTAGCTAATACTGGCATAGCGTTTGCTGAACTAAATGAATACTTTGAATCTAAGAAGTAAATCTTAAAGCCTGATTCTGCTAATGATTTATCTCTACTATCAATAAAACCATCTGCATTGATATCTGCCTTATATACTTGATGATTATGTCCGCCAGTTAATGGGTTAATCATATCAACTGTGATATCACCAATAAGTGTTGCTAATGAATAAACTAAACCATCTGCAGTACCACCATCATTAGATGAGAGGTCAACAACAACATTCTTAATTGTGTCCTTATATTGATCAGAATTCAAATCCTTATATAATTGGTTAAATAAACAAGCAGTATTAGATAATTTACCTGCGCTAAGACCAAAGTCAAAATCAATACCCGGAATATTATCTAAACCTGTAAAATCATCTAAATTAAATTCGTTATTTGATGGTTTGTTATATAGCATATCATTATCGATATTATTGAATTTACTGAATGTAACAAATACTGTATCATCCTTATACTCTAATCCATCTTTAATACCAGCATCAGATTTGCTCTCTGCAAATTTTGCATCATTTTCTTCTTTAGTTATAACTTCTTGATTTGCTTTAGCTTTATCAATAGTTGAATTTTCAGCGTCATATAAGAATGATCCACTACTTACGGCTGTATGACCATCATTTAAATATGATAATGCATATGTTAAATTAGCATCAATTTCCTTAGAATCCTTTGATAATAAACTAGTTTTATAATTACTCTTTGTTAAATAATCATCAAATGAAGTGAATTTATCTTTTAATCCATATACATTATCAAAATCAAATAATAATGATTGATAATTATATTCAACATATTCATCAGTAAGAATATCCTTATCAGCAGTTTTTTGGAATTCTTCTCCAAGTGCTGTTGGAATTGAAACATCACCTAATTTAGTAGTTAAGCTATCACCAGGAACCAAATAGAAATTAGTTCCATTGTAAGCTAAATTTACTGATTCAAATACATTGAATAATACACTATTAAACACACTTACAGGTAAATAACAAATATCATCCTTTTCATAAATATCTAATTTAGAATACTTATTTAAATCAATAGTTACTGAATCACCAGGTGTATAATGACTTGATTCAACCTTAATTGCCTTTTGATTAGCCTTTAATGTCAATAATGAAAGCGGAGTTTGTGATTTTGGTACAGCATAAGCAAACTTATCAAAATCATCGTATACAAGTGTTTGCTTTTCCTTATTTATAGTACACTTAGCACCTGTTTCATTACTAATAATATATTCATTATTTTCCTTCTTTATTTCAAATTTATAATCAGTACTATCTAAATTTGCAGAGCGAACAACTGACATAAGTGAAACTCCATCCTTTAAAGATACATATGGAATTTTACTATTTTCTTTATGTAATACATCAACTGTTGCAAGCTTTGTTATTTCAAAATCCTTTAATGTATATAAATCTTTTGTTTCTACCTTTTCACCTTTACCTGAGCAGCTTGCTAATGCGACACCTGCAAAAGCTAATAAACTTAATAAACCAATTCTTTTTTTCATAATAATTCTCCCTTTAAATTAGCAATATATATTTTTGTATTTTTGAAGTTCATTATTTATTAAATCTTCACTACTTTTTCTTGAATATCCAATAAATATTGAAGATTTTTTAGATTCTTTATTGTACCAAAGATAAGATTCACCCTTATCACTAATCTTTACATCAATTACATCATCTTTATTGATTTCAATATCATTATGGAAGATGCAATCTGTAACAATAAATACTTTCTTTTCTTCATCAAATGTAATTAACGGCTTATCAATAATCTTTTTAGCATATCCATAATTTGACCATGCAAATAATAAACCTAATAATGCTAATCCTGCTAATACTGCAGATATTATTAATAAAACTAATTCCCATGTGTAACCATCTCTTAGATAAAACACAATGTCAAAAATCAAGAACACTGTAAATAAACCAAATGTTGATAAAGCACCTGAAATACTTTTTTGTGCACTTTCTCTTTTTGCAATGACAATAACATTATTTTCCATATAATTTCCTCCTCAAATTAAACAATCAAATATTTAATTCACTGCAAATCTAGCACCCAAAATAAAACAAACATGTGACACATATAAAAATATTTTAAAAAAAATAAAAATCACAGTTTTTCACTGTGACTTTTAATCTAAATATGCCCATTCATATTGGGTCATAAATTCACCATTATATGAATTAATAGCTTGAGGATCTCCTTTTTCATAATCAAATAAATCTGATTGGAATAAGCTAATATCTACCCAATAAGTATTATATCCTTTTCTTACTAGGTTCTTTGCTCCTACTAATTCTAATGAATCAATTAATTCTTTATATATTTTAGTTAAATAATTTTGTGTTTTTAAATTATATTCATCTTCAAATAGAATTGCAGATATTTCTTTTCTATTTGCTGTAGCTCCTTTTAAGCTTATTAAATATGCTAATAATTCTTTTGATTTAGATCTAGAGAATTTAAGAGGTACACCATCTACATAAAAATCAAAATTACCGAATGTTTTAGCATAAAAATGATTTTTAATAGGATCTATTGGATATAATAAATCATCTAATGCTTCCTTAACTTTTTCTTTGTCGGATGGTTTTAATAAATAACCACTTGCATGAAGTTTAATTGCTTGTTGCATATATTCTGAATAGCCTGTACAAAATATTACATTTACTTTTGGTTTATATTTTTTTATTTGTTTAGCTAAATCAATACCATTTATTTCAGGCATTTCAATATCTAAAAATGCAATATCTACATCATTTTCTTTTACATATTCTAATGCATTTATGCTTCTATCAAATGTAGTAATATTATCTTCTTCAACTAATCCAATTAGATTTCTTTTTAAAGTATTTATTGCATGTTTTTCATCATCAACTATGATTATCTTCATTATTAATAATCTCCTTCTTATCAGGAATAATGACAGTTACTTTTGTTCCTTTATTGATTTCACTTTCAATAATAAGATCACCATTAACAAAATGTCTTAATCTTTCTCTTGAATTCTTAAATCCTAAATGAGTACTACCAATAACCTTATTAACATCAAATCCAACACCATCATCTTCTACTACAATAAATATCTTATCATCTTTCTTATATGAAGATATTTTTACAGTACCACCTTCATATTTTTTAGTAATACCATGCTTAATTGCATTTTCCACAATCATTTGTAAACTTAATGATGGGATTAGGAATAATGATTCATTAATATCAAATATAATATTAATCTTATCTCCAAATCTTAATTTCTCTAGATTAACATATTTTCTTACATGCTCTAATTCCTTTTCAAAAGGTATTAAATTAGAATCAGTTAAGAAATCTAAATTCTCTCTTAAATATTTTGAAAAGTCTACAATTGCATCTTGAGCAGTCTCTGGCATACCATCAATATCTTGAATAGCATTTAAGGTATTATAAATAAAGTGTGGCTTTATTTGTGATAAGGCGATTTGAATCTTTTGTTGTGCTAGTAAGTCCTTTTCATGTCTATATACGAATTGAATATGAAGCCATATGTAATAAAATACAGTAACAGCAACTATCATAATAGTAATATAATCAACTCTATGAGTAACATTATAATAAGTAAAAATATCTAAGAAAATTCCAACAATTACTATCAAAGTTAATGTAATTGGAGTCAATAAAGTTTTCTTCTTTTCTTTTTTAAATTCTAATACTACGACAACTACATGATATATAAGCAATATAATACTAATAATTAAACAAGTATATCTTAAAGGACCACCAAAAAAGTGATTATCCTCTGTAAAACCAATACTTAATCTTGAATAGAAAGCTGTTGTATAAATTAAGAAATTGATAACAATTAAAATATTAACTGGAATATGTTTTTTTTCAGGACACACTAAGAAAATAAATAATCCAATTATAACTGGTCTAATACTATATCCATATACTGATACAAATGTTCTAGCATTTACATTCACTATATATTCAATCAAATAATACTCTATATAATTTTGAAGTATTAACGATATAACAAATAATACTAATGATATATAAATTCTTTTTCTTTTTATATCAACAAATTTATCAGTTAATGAAAAGAAAAAAACACCAAGCAATGGAATTGTTAAAGCCATAAATAATAATATACCATCTATAATATTTTTTGTCATCAATCTCACTTCTTTCCTAATTACGATTATACAACAAATATTATTTATAAAAATAAAAAAGTCAATATTCATATATCCGAATATTGACCTATTTACAATTATTAAAATACATAACTAATCTTTTAATTGTGCGCCGCACTTAGAACAGAAATTGTTCTTTAGATCATTAACAAACCCACATTTAGGACAAGTATTATCTAATTTAGTTCCACATTTAGAACAAAATAATTCTCCTATACTTATAACATCTCCACAATTAGGACAGCATTTATTGTCGTCTTTTTGGATAAGTGGTGGTTGACTCAATACAAATTCAATTTTAGCTCCAAGTCTTGAATATGTTGCTCCAAATCCAATAATAGCTGCAGATGGTGGGAATAATAAAGATGAAACAACTACAATTATAATGTTAATTCCATCTCCCAACTCAACTATTGAAAATGTTATAAATGATGCTAAAACAGCAATTATACATATAATACCAAGTATTTTTAATAGTCGACCTTTAATTAAATATTTTTCTCTTATTTTCTTTGCTTTTTCTATAGTAGAATCATTTCTATTAGAATTTAATTCTTCTACTACTTTTGCCCATTCATTAAACATAATTAATAACCTCTAAAATAACAATTCTGGATTAGTATATCATATGAATTCATAATATGAAATAATAATATATCTATTTCAGTTAATAAGTCCCACTTAATTACAATTATAATAATACAATAAATAAAACAATAGCCAAAATCCATATTAAACCAAAGACAAATGCTACTGCCATTAATCCTGTTGCTTTACCATTTTTCATTTTTTTAAATTTTTCCTGATTTGACACAAAAAACATCCCAAAGAATGGTATAAATAACGCTACTAATACACTTATTATAGATGGATATTCTTTTTTAGCGCCCCACCCGTTCAATTTATCTATCAACTGATCATTTACTTCAGTTTGATATTCTCTATTAACAAACACTATTTCATTGATTTTATCATATGCATCATACACATCATCTATTTCTTCAGTTTTTATTCTAGTACCATCATTTAAATAAAAATACAATTTTCCTTCTTCTATTCTATTAGCAAATAATAATTTTGTACCAACATTATGTACTGTTATAGCTGCAATATCTGATATTTTTATTAATTGTTTTCTTTTATATCCGTTTATTGTTATAGTTTCATCTATAGCATTATAGATAATAACATTTTCAGGTGTTTTTGTGCCTTTATAAACATAATATGGGAAGTATGAAGATAATAATAAGAATGTTGAAGCGAGTACAATTAATATTGTCTTCAATACTAAATTATCTAAAAAAATAGCGCTACATACTATTCCACTAATAAGCACTATTAGAAGGAAAGTATATAGTACTATAATTAATTTTAAATTCTCTTTGTATGATTTTCCTATAACCATATTTTATTCCTCAACTACACCAAAAATAAATTTTATTAATAAAGCTTTTTTGCGAATATATTATAACACAAATTTACCATTTTTCATTTAATAACAAAAACAATCCAACCATTGAACGGTTGGATTGCTATTTAGACATATTCACTAATGAATAACTTTATTTTTTACTTCTTATTCTTGACTTTCTTCATCCTTTTCAGGAGATTCTACTTCTTCATTATCAGTCTTATCTTCAGTTTTAGAATTTTTACCATTAATAGTTATACATGGCTTAATAATACCTTTCTTCTTTAAGATATATATTACTAATACACCAATCCATGATAATATTGCCAAACCTACAATAACATATAATGTAATGAATCCACCATCTGTTAAATGACTTGTTAAGAATAATAATCCTAATGGAGCGATTGACATTGTAGTAACTTTATTAGGCTTATTTCCATCTCTCTTCCATAATAAGAAGAATATGAAGAATAAACCACCTATTAATGTATTAATAGCTAATATCATAAATAATACTAACCATACTATACCAGTTGTTTTCTTACTACTATAATCATCTTCTGATTGAATTAACATATGTAAGTCATCATCATTAATTAATGCTTTTTGTTCAGGTGTTAATGAATCATAGATGTTTCTAGCTTCTTCGATTCTATCTTCACTTTCATGTGTATATTCTACTGCACCAATTGCATAAAACTTTTCTAATACTACATATGTAGTTTCATAATCAACTAATGATTGTGCCTCATCCTCTGGGAAGAATGCTTTTTGATCTTCTGTTAATTCTTCATAAGAAGCTCTTGCTGAAGTAATCTTATTATTTGATTCTTCATTATATGTAATATCGCCAATATTATTTATTTCTTTAGCTACCTTATCAACTTCTTTATAATCAGCTTCTGCTTTTAATAATGAATCATAATTAACTACTAATCCTTTTTGTTCATCTGTTAATTCACTATATAAAGTCTTAGTATTATCAATTAAATTCTTAGATTCTTTAGTATATTTAACATTACTACTTTCATTAATCTTTTCAATTACATTAAATGCAGCTACATCGTCATTTAAAATCTTTACAAATGAATCATATACTAATGCTTCTTGATCAGCTGTTAATGCATCATATGCAGACTTAGCAGTTTCAATCTTATCTTTACAATCTTTTGTATTTTCAATTTCACCTATTGCATTAATCTTATCCATTGCATCATATGCTTTTTCAGCGTCTACTAATGCCTTTAAAGTATTTTCAGGATAAATATCCTTTTGATATTCTGTTAATGCATCATATGCAGTTCTTGCATCATCAATTAATGCTTTACATTCAGGAGTATATTCTACTGCACCAATTGCATTTACTTTTCCTACTGATTCATCTACTTTATCATAATCTAAATTAGCTTGTACTAATACATCATAATTAGTTACTAATAATTTTTGTGCTGAATCTAATGACTCATATGCAGTATTTGCTGCATCAATTAATCCTTTTGAAGTTGGTGTATATTGTACATTATCAATATCATTAATAAATGCGATAACACCATCAACATTAACTTGCCATTGTGCATACAATATTGTATCTGATGTTTTATCCCAATTTTTAGCACTTGTTCCGTCTTCGTTATAATATTTTGTGCCATTTGTTGCACTATCAAAATAACCAGTAAAATCATATTTTTCTCTTGTAGGTAATGAAGTAATTGCAGGCATTGCTGAATTATATGTTGCATTTACTGAATCAGTACCACCAGTCCCTTCATTTTTATTTAAAGTTACTGTATATTGATTTGCTGTCCAATTTGCTGTATATTCTCTAGCACCAATTGAGCCCTTTGCAATGCTCACACTTGTTTGTGGTGTTGTACCATTTGATCCTGTCCAACCATTAAATGTATAACCTGTCTTTGTTGGGTTTGAAATTGTAAATGTATTTGAATTTACATTATATGTTGCAGGATGTGTAGAACCATGAGTTCCGCCATTTAAGTAATAAGTAATATTATATATAATTAAATCTGCACTTATAGTACCAAAACTAACAGCAGATGAACCAACTGTTTTATTACCAATTCTATATTTTGCACCTTCTGTGTCTGCAGTTCCAGATACTTTTGTCCATCCACTTTTTGCTTTATATCCTTTTGCTAGTTCTGCAAATCCATATACTGTTGTACCTTTATCAAACTTTGTTCCACTAACACTACCTGATGTAGCATTTTGATTTGTAGAAAGATAAACAGATTTAACACCATCACCCTTAGCAATACTTACTTCACTAACTTCTTTAGCAGTTATTTCAATAAAGGTCTTTTGGCCTTTTTCTTCCTGTGTGGATGACAGTTCTATAGTAGCTGTATCTGTATGCGCGGGGTGTTGAAAATTTATAACCACTGAACTAGCAGGATTGCTTGAAAGATTGAAAGTCAAATCCGTTCCGTCTTTTGTTACAGTTTGTGCAGCTGTAGTTTCACTTCCACACGTTACAGAAACATCCACTGTATTAGAATGATTTTGACCAGCTCCATAAACTTTAACCGATAAAATTGCATATTTATTTGGATTATTATATTTAATTGATGATGAAAAAGCACTGCCTTGACCAGCTTCGGTTTTACTTATTACATCTTTATTCCAATAATTATAAAATGCTAAATTAGAAATAGCCCAGGATGAATTTGAAAGAGTCCAAGGATTATCTGATCCTTCACCTTCGCCAGTAAAATCTGTTGATTTTAAAACTACTGTTTTCAATTCAGCCGCATAAGCATTTGGCGAATTCACAAAAAACACTATAAATGAAAACATAAATGCTAATGCACCTATAATAGGATACATTATCTTCTTTCTAAAAATCTTACTCATAAAAATGCCTCCTTTTTATGTATAAATATAATATTAAAATAATACATCGAAATCATAATACATTTATATATTAACAAAAAGAGTGCAACAAAAGTGCAACAAATTAATCAAAATATTATTAAAACAAAAAATCAGATTTAGTATTTTACCAAGATACTATTAAATATAATTATTATTTTGCTATTTCTTTTATATCTTCATCTTTTAATCTCATAAAAAAATACCCCTAAGTCTTTCTAGATTTCTCTAGTCCAACTTTAGGGGTACTCTTCATGCTAATATGGCTTTTTTTAGAATAATATTAAAATTTATTAATACATTTCTTGGTTAGTTTTAGCTTCATTTTCTTTTAAAGAACCAACAGCAGCTTCAGTAGTCAAGAATAGACC